>Ga0326727_10001984_pt1 | contig 72592 bp, 46 predicted proteins | sample MB2enrmetagenome_FD_207643 | JGI IMG/M metagenome (GOLD analysis project Ga0326727, IMG submission 207643) | Lab enriched peat soil microbial communities from McLean, Ithaca, NY, United States - MB29MY | ecosystem: Environmental > Terrestrial > Soil > Wetlands > Peat | place: USA: New York... | reverse complement strand
TCAGCCTGTGAATATTTGGTGCGGTCGCCGGGAGTTGCGCCCGGACTTCCTCCGTGGCGGGGAGGCATTCTGCAAAGGTTAAATTACAACCGCGGAAATTAAGAGGGCCGGGAGCGTTCAGGCTCCCGGCCCCGCCATTACAACAAAGAACAAACACCTCTTGGCGATCTATTCGATCCCAACCCGCGGTTTCACGGCGGCTGTTTCGGTGTTTAGGGGCACACCTCCTGCGAAGCCCTTAATATGTAAATTTAAAATTCGTCTCGTTCGTCTTGGTGACGCTGTCTTCCGGTCGTGGGCAGACCCCACCGGTGAGGCTTCTCTGCTCGTCCTCGCTAAAAACAAGTTGTCGCCAAAAGACATCACCTGGATGTCGCTCTATTTTTGCTCACAGATCGTTCGTCTTTCGTTATCTGCCATTCCCGTCTCAGTCATACAGGGAAAATAAAAAACCCTGCTTACACGCGGTAAGCAGGGTGAATAAATTCTCTTTCGATTCGTTACCTGCCTACACCGTGTCTATCCAAATTACCTTCGGGCTGTTTCCCGATAGATGCCAAGGATAGTCCAAGGCTAAACACATAGCCTTGGGTGTACCGGCTATGACGTGTCGCTTTCGCGACCGCCATCGTCGGCCAACTCGTGGCTGATATGTTTAAGCAAGTCTTCATCGAACTTAGAGACGTATAGCACACGTCACTGGTTACATGCAAGAAATATATTGCAAATTTTACAAATATTTTGCGGGCGGGGCAGGTCCAACTGGAATTCACATTTTCGGATTGGTTGATGCGGACATTATTATGGCGGCCCTTGGTCGCTCCAGGCTCTCGGAAACGTTCGTCAGATTTATGTCGCGGTTGGCCGGTTCGCGGCGGCATGCTTTGAACTACAATGAACTGGAATGCAGATGGGTTGTTGGAGTTGGCCCGAGGCTACCAAGGCGCCGCGGTTTTGGCTGCCGCGGCGGACCTGGATCTTTTTAGCGCCCTCGCCGCCGAAGCGCTCACGGCCCCCGTCCTTGCGCGCAGACTCTCTTGTGACCTTCGCGGCTTGACAGTTTTGCTCGATGCGCTGACCGCCTTGCAGCTTTTGGTGAAGGAGGAGGATCGCTACTGCCTGTCTCCCGGAGCGGATGCTTGTCTCACGGCCTCCGGCCCGCAGAGCATACTCGACATGGCCCAGCACCAGGCCAACTGCCTGCGCCGATGGGTCCAGTTGGCCAAGGTCGTCAAGACCGGCCAACCCGCCGAGCGATCCCCCAGTGTGCGTGGTGAAAAGAGCGACCAGGAAGCGTTCATCGGGGCGATGCACAACGTTTCCTCTCCCGTAGCCGATCAGGTTATTGGAAGCATCCAACCGCTCCAGTTCCGCACCCTGCTGGATATCGGTGGCGCCTCTGGCACCTGGACGCGGGCGTTCCTGCGCGCCTGTCCGGCGGCCAAAGCCGTTCTGTTCGATTTGCCGGAAGTCATTCCCATGGCCCGGCGTCTTCTGGCGGAAGAGGCAAAGGCAGCCCGCGTCAAGTTTGTGGCGGGAGATTTCATGAGGGACCCGCTGCCGCCTGGTACGGACTTGGCGTGGGTCAGTGCGATTGTTCACCAAAATTCCCGGAAGCAGAATCGCCAACTCTTCGCCAAGGCATTTCATGCGCTGATGCCGGCGGGCCGGATTGTCATCCGCGATATCCTGATGCATCCGACCCACACGCACCCAGTGGCGGGCGCGTTGTTTGCCGTGAACATGCTCGTCGCAACGGAGGGCGGCGGCACATATACTTTCGAAGAATTGCGAGAAGACCTCGAAGCAGCGGGCTTTGCTGGTGCTGTGGTGGTGCGAAAGGATGAGGGTATGAACTCCGTTTTGGTTGCTGAGAAGCCGGGCCATCCATGATGGCTCGACAAGGGAAAGGCGTCAGCGTTTGTCGTAGCACTATGCTGGGCTGTATTAATTTGGAGTAGTCACAGGAGTAGTCACAAGGTTCAGTGAATTTCGATTTGTCACAAGTTGGTGCGGCCTGTTCCAGTTTTTACGCAACATGCTAATGATGAATGGGTTACGCGGACGATTGGAAACATTACGAAACACGGCGAAACCGAATGAGGCCAACTACGGATCAGAAGGTTGAAGGTTCAACTCCTTCTGGGTGCGCCACAGTATCAACGACTTACGTTCACTGTCAAGAAAGCTCGGCCCTCGAGTAGTCACAGGAGTAGTCACACTTATCTCCCTGTTTCCCGTCGTTTCGGGGGGTTGACCTGCCGTTTGCCTCGAGGTCCCCAATTGTTTCCTTTCGACCAAACGCGTCCGGCGGCGGGCCCGCGCCCCTTGACGGTCACTTGGTTCGAACACTCGCGGCACCGCGCGTGAATCGGCGGCGCCAAAGCCGTTGCGTCGCTCGGGGCTGTCCTGACGCCTCTCCCGGGTGAATCCGGGTTCGGCCCAATGGCCGCCAAACAATAATTCATGAATGACCATCAATCTCAAATCGCAGCTTCGGAGCCAACGGGTCCATGGCGACTTAAGAAGGAAATCGCAGACCATTATCGCTGTGACCTTCGAACCATCACCAATTTGATGCGCCGACGCATTTTGCCATTTGTGAAAACTGGCCGCATCGTCCGTTTCAACGTCGAGGAGTGTGATCGGGCCATGAACAAGTACAAGCGGCCCAGTATGCTGGTCCAACGCGATTTTGCCGCCGCTCCAAGCAAAATCGCATGACCGAATGCTCTCCGTAGGCCTCCCTCCTGCAAATTCATCTGTAGTGGAGACTGATTCATTCTCGTCCGCGGACATCGTAACACCAAAGGGTCTCATGGTAGCGCAGATAGAGCTGGCCATGAACAAGAACCGGATGCGCCCAGGCGTCACCGTTCCGCGCATCCACCAACTGGAAGCGGCCCGTAACCTCGAACCCGGAAGGTTGGGGCTTGAGCAGGGCGACCGTGCCGTCCTGGGCCTGACAGTAGAGCCGCCCGTCAGCCCAAACCATCGCGACCGAGGCGTAGGCGGAGTTCCCCCTGGCCAACTTCATGACGGCTCGCTCCTTACCAGTCTTCCAGTCCAGGCAGTGCAACGATTTGGTCCGCACGCAGCCACTGGTATATAACGCGCCATCCACCAGCACGCCGCTACTTGTCAAGGCATCGACCGGTGTTTTCCAAATTAGCGTGGCCCAAGAGTCGCCAGGCGCCAGGCGATAGAGCCAGCCGCCCACCCCGTCAGAGCTGACGTAGAACACGCAACCTTCGCCATAAATGGGAGTCGAAACGGTGACGCCGTAGGGGTTGGCCAAAGGCACGGTCCAGAGCAGTTTCCCGGTATCCGCGTCCAGGCCGAACCCGTGCTTGGCGGAGCAGTTGGCCACGACGCGGCGTCCTCCTTGGCGAAAAAGGATGGGAGAAGTGTAGGTGGGCGCCCCGCCTGGTTCGGAGGCCCAGACGGTTTCTCCGGTGGCCTTATCCAGCGCGGCCATGAGGGCCTTGCTCCCACCGGGAGTCACAAGGACCCGCGGTCCGTCCACCAGAAGACACTCCCCAAAGGCCCACGGAAGCTCGTGGCCTCCGAATCGCTGGAGGATGTCCACCGCCCACAGTTCCTTCCCGGTGCGGGCCTCGAAAGCGGCCGCTCGCCCATGGGCATTCAGGTGATACACCACACCTTGAGAATAAGCGCAGCAGGCCCGTGCTCCCGGGTAGGGACCCGCCCAAGCCAGGCCATTGGTGCTCCTCCAGTTCAAGTGCCCGCGCAAATCGAATGAAAACACAACAAGGTTGGTGCCCACATCTCCGGTAATGAAGACCTTTCCACCCGTAACGATGGGGGACGACCAACCGCGCCCGATCCCTTCGGCTTTCCACAGCAAGCGTGGGCCTGCGGCCGGCCAATTGGAAAGCAAGCCTTTTTCATTTGAGATGCCGTCACGCCGCGGGCCCCGCCATTGCGGCCACCCTTCTTCTGGCGAAGCAATTAAGCCATCGGAACGGTTGCCATTCTCAGCCAGCGGCGCTTGACTGGTGTGAGATAAAGGGACTGAACACACGCCGGCCAAGGCGAGGAGCAAAGCAAATCTCCAGAGCCGTCGCCCGGCAGGAACTGGAATGGGGGTTCCGTTTGGTTTCATGTCGGTCGCTGCCTCGGAATTTCTGGACCAGTAACGCTTCATTCCGGCCCCAGCCATGCTTAGCTGAGCAGCTTTTCAACGTTCTCAGGTGGGCGGCCCAGCACGGCCCGACCGCCGCTCACGACTATTGGCCTTTGGATCAGATCAGGGTGCTTCGCCAGGAGAGCGATCAATTCCTCATCCGAGAAATCCGTTTTCCCGATGCCCAGTCGTCGGGCCACTGGTTCGTCCTTGCGGAGGATGTCTCGAGCGGTTAACCCCAGTTTTTTCAATAGCCCCCGCAGGTCGGTTTTGGTGAGAGGGGCTTCATAGTAATTGATCGCTTCAAATTCCACTCCGCGTTCCTTCAAAAGACGTAATGCCGTCCGGCATTTGGTGCAGGTGGGTTTCTGGTAAACGGTAAATTTCTTCTTCATACTTATCCCTGCTACCGCAACTCAGTGGGGTGACGCAAGTAATGGTTTACATCCGAACCGCAACTTCAACTACCCATGTCGAACACTCTTGAAAATGTCCATTCTGCGCTGACAGTGTCATGATTTGAATTTTAGTTGATTTTTAGTGGGAAGGCGAGCATTGACGCTCGCCCTCCCGTTGTTTCATCCTCGCACGAACAGCTTCCATTCTGGAATGCCGTGGGCGTTGCGGATGAGCGCCGTTGCTGGCAGTTCCTTTGGCGTGCGCGGCACGCTGAGCAGCTTGAGGCCGGCTTCGTGCGGCAGGCGGTTGCCCTTGCGGGCGTTTACGTCTTTGCCGGCCCAAACCAGGTTCTCCCAGGCGTTCTTGCCGCCGCGCGAGCGGGGCACAACGTGGTCGAGGCTTCCCTCGTCCGGGCGTAGCGCGCGGCCCGTGTATTGACAGCGGTTGCCGTCGCGCTCGCGAATGGCGCGGGCGCACAGCTTCGGGCGCTTCTTGGGCACCTTGGCGTAGTTGACCGCCACGATGACGGTGGGCACGCGGATCGGGCCACGGACGGTCCGCACCGCATTGTCCTGCGGACGCATGGGCAGGGTGATCCATTCGTCCCATGTCACGGGGCGGATGTGATTCTCGCCTTCGATGTCCAGTCCGGTCGCCACGTTGGTGGCCATCATGCAGAAAGCCTCCTGGGGCGTGCGGACGTTGATGGCCTGCCAGTTGCGGTTGAGCACCAGCACCATCGCTTTGTTCAATATATCACTCATAAAATATTTACATACGGCCACCGCGCTTGTCACGGCGAGGTGTTTGTTCTTTGTTGAGGATTCGCCGGCGGCGGGATCGAAACGGTTCCCGATCACCGTTCAATGTCCTGCCCAGAGAAACGAGCCGAGGAAGCGGAAGTGCCCCCACATTCTGGCGCATGCTTCCGGCTGGCCTTCGGCACAGTTTTGGCGCATGTTGGCATTGAAAGATTCAAATTCTGGAGAAAATCATGAAACCTTACGTCATCTGCCACATGTGTACGACCATCGACGGCAAAATCCTGGGCGATCGCTGGGGCAAACTTCCCGGTCATAAGGACAGCGCCACGCTCTTCGAAACCACGGCCGCCAGCTTTGGCATCGGCGCCTGGCTCGTGGGCACGACCACGATGAAAGAATTTGCCGGCCGAAACGTGAAGCTGCCCACCGCCAGGCAGCCGGTCGTTCGTCGTGACCATATCGCCGACAAAAATGCCAAACGACTGGCGATCGGTGTGGATGCGAAAGGCGTTCTGCGCTTCCAGGAGAACGAAGTGGACGGCGATCATGTTGTCCTGCTTGTCACCGAGCGCGTCGGCGACGATTACCTGGCACACCTCCAGTCCGCCGGCGTTTCGTACCTCTTCTGCGGCAAGAAGGAAGTGGACCTGCATGTTGCCCTGCGTAAGCTCGGCAACAATTTTCATCTGCGCAAGCTCATGCTTGAGGGCGGCGGAAAGTTCAACGGCGCCATGCTCCGCGCCGGACTCATTGACGAAATCAGCCACGTTATCGTGCCGGTGGCGGACGGTGGCGTTGGCATCTCGAGTTTTTTCGACATTCCCGGCGACCCACCGCCCACAGCCGCCGCCACTCTTCGCCTCCTGTCGCGAAAACAATTGCCGGGCAGCGTGACGTGGTTACGCTACCGCGTCGTCGCTAAACACACGCGCTGACTGCAGAGCAGGCCGATGCAATACGCCCGACGCGCGCCAAACATCCCGCCGGCGGATTGGCATGGGGAAATTGGCTGCCTCGCTTGGTTTTGCTTCCGCCTTCGCGCGTTGCGCTACGGCGGACAAGCCGGTTTTGGAACGTAGGCGGGCCTGTCCGCCGTAGCTCGCAGAGCGAAGGCGGATCGCCCGGGAAGGTTCTGCCCCTCCGATTTCTGGGTGTAGGCCAGACGTGATTCTATTTCACTACCGAGCGGAAATTGGCTGCCGGGGCTGGATTTGCACCAACATAAGCGCCTTCAAAGGGCGCTGTCCTACGAGTTAGACGACCCGGCAATTCTTAAATGCAGAGTTGAGAGTGAAGAATGCGGAATGCCCGGCGCGAACTTTCCATTCTGCACTCTGCATTCATCACTTTAAATTGAATTGGCCCGCCCCGGTAACGCTCCGGGTTCCACGGCTTAAAAGACCGCGGCTTCACTTTAAAGCTTGCAGGCCGGAAAATGGCTCGTCCGCCGTAGCTCGCAGAGCGACGGCGGATGCTCGCGGCAGGAATCGCACTTGCACTGGCGACGCTCTCGACGTCGTGTCTCTGCTGTTGGACTACGCGAGCAAAAGTAGTGGAGCCTCCAGCCGGTGATGCTCCGGCTAGATTTCTTTACAAAAGAAATCCGCAGGCTGCTGCATGGAGGCGAAAATGGCCTGTCTGCAGTAGCTCGACGAGCGAAGGCGGATCGCAGTCCCCAGTGCTGCCCTGGGCGTGGCTGGCTTATGACGCCTGCCTGAGCGCTGGCTCGACTGCGTGGTTGGTGGACGACCGCCAAATCGATCTGGAGCCCCCACTCGGAATTGCACCGAACTGGCTCCCATGATGCCGGGAACCGATTTATGCCGAGTGGGACTGCCGCGGTGGACCCTGGCTGCCCTTGTGGCAACATTCACGCTTCTCTGCATTATTGTTCAATTCATCCCGGCTGTTGCTTCCGGAGAAGGGAGGATTCCTTTCCGCCTGATGGCCCTCATTGGAACGGTATGCACCTTGTTCGCAGGCTTCGGGCTGGTTCTCGGCAGAAGAATGGCCTCGGGCGACTCGCGACGCGATGGTGACCTGGCTGTGGCGATTTTCTTGGGATATGCCATCGGCCAGTGGATGCCGAAGTTCCTTTAACAAAAAAGCCCGTCCCGGCGAAATAGCGAAAATGGCGGAATGCCGTGGACTTGCGCCACTTGCCCGAAGGCACGCACTCGTTAGCACCGAGGCCCGGCTCGCTTGTCCGGTTGACATTCCAGATTGGTCCGCGTGACAGGAGTCGCACCTGCAACCTTCCCGGTTTGAGCGGGATGCCTCTGCTAGTTGGCCCACACGCGGGTGCCCACGGCCGGATTTGCACCGGCACTGTGCGCGTTTTAAGTGCGCTGCCTCTGCATTGGGCTGCGTGGGCGAAATGGTACCGCGTGAAGGATTCGCACCTTCAACCTCTCCGGTCTGAGCGGAGCGCCTCTGCTAATTGGGCCAACGCGGTATAAATGGCGCTCCCGGAAGGACTCTCACTCTCATCTTCGACGTTCGAAGCGTCGCGCTCTGGTGATTGAGCTACGGGAGCGGGAAGAAGTGCAGAGTTTGGAATGTAAAGTGCAGAATGAAAGAACCGTCGGCAGGCGATCGCCGTCCATCCTCTTCACTCTGCATTCTGCACTCTCAACTCTTCACTTGAAATGGTGGGTCGCCACGGACTTGCACCGTGTTCTCGCCGGTTAAGAGCCGGGACTTCACTGTCAAAGTTTGCAACCCGAGCGCGACGCGAAGGCGGAGTTGAACCGCCGCAGCCAGGCCTGTGAAGTCCTGGCCGGCACCGGTGTTCGCGTCGCGGAAAATGGCCTGCCCGCCGTAGCTCGCAGAGCGAAGGCGGGTCGGGCATCGGGGTATCGCGCCCCGTATTTCGGTTTGGAAGGTCCTTGCGGACGGCCACTGACGTGTATCTCTCAACACTTATGCCCGGAGGAAGGGCCTGCCAACCGTAGCCTGCTTGATACGCATTTAGCCCTCCTTCGCTCTGCGAGCTACGGCGGGCAACCTCCTTCTCGCGTCGCTCGGCGGAGGTTGGAATCCCGTGCTGGGGTTGCACCAGCCTTTGCGGTTCTGCAAACCGCCGCCTGATCTGCTCGGCCAACGGGAAAAAAGCAATTTTAGGCGCAAAACATGGCCATTGTGAATAACCTGCCCTTGCTTTCCATCGTGTTCTGTGCGAAAAAACTTCCGGCGAAGCATTGAGCACGGGTCCAAGTACCGGTTTAGAGATCTTTGTCCGGGGCGTCAGGACTTATTCGCAAGACGAATCCCAATCCCGCCTGCGGGAGCGCCAATCTCCTTGTGACATTGCTTCGCCATATCTATGACCGACGCCAGCGGACTCCAAGCCGTCCTTACCCGCACTGCACTGAGGCAACTTGCGGGTGCGCGGTCGTTCGAGCGGGGCGAAGATTACTTTGCGACCGGCCAAGTCACAAGCCTGGTCGAACATGCCGGGAAACTGACCGCCACTGTCCAGGGAACGGAGGATTACCGCGTTAGACTCTCAGTTCGCGACGGCGCGCTGGATTACGATTGCACATGTCCGATGGGCGCGGACGGCGCATTCTGCAAACATTGTGTTGCCGTCGGTCTGGCCTGGCTCGCAAACGATCCTGGAAAGTCTCCAATACAAAACGCAAAGACGGCCGACACGCCCGTTGTGACGCTGGACGATGCGCGCGCATGGCTTGCGAAACAGGACAAAACCCAACTTGTGGAGATGCTTCTCGATCAAGCCACATTGGACGGGCATCTTCGCGAACGATTGCTATTGCAAGCCGCCAAAGCGGCCGGCCAAAACGCAAGCGTCGCCGCCATTCGCCAAGCGATGAACCGTGCCACCCGCACCGGCGGATTCGTGGATTGCCGCGCCGCCCGCGATTTTTCGCTCGGCATAGATCAAGTGGTGGCTTCCATTGCCGACCTGCTCAAGGCGGGGTACGCCGCTGAAGTGATCGAATTGACCGAGCACGCGCTCGGCAAAGTCGAGCAAGCCACCCTCAGCATGGACGATTCGGACGGTTACATGGGTGGCACACATCAACGCCTCCAGGAGTTGCACCTTGAAGCCTGCCGCAAGGCGCGGCCCGATCCAGAGGCGCTGGCCGAGCGTCTCTTCGATTGGGAAATGCAGACGCACTTTGACACGTTCTCTGGCGCCGCAAACACCTATGCGGAATTGCTCGGCGAACGCGGGGTGGCCGCTTACCGCCGGCGCGCCGAAGCCGTTTGGTCGCGCGTCCCCAAAAGCCGGCCTGGCGAAAAAGACCCCGAGGAATACGGTCGTACGTATCGCATCAAGCACATCATGGAGACACTTGCCCGCCAATCCGGCGACATTGAATCGCTGGTCGCCATCAAGGCTCGCGACCTTTCCAACGCCTACACCTTCCTCCAGATCGCGGAAATCTATCGCGATGCCAAGCAGGCTGACAAAGCGCTCGAATGGGCCGAACGCGGGATCAAAGCGTTCCCCGACCGGACTGATTCACGTCTCTGCGAGTTTCTGGCCGACGAGTACCATCGCCGCAAGCGTCACGACGAAGCCATGCAACTCATCTGGAAAATCTTCACGGAGGGCGTGTCGCTGGAGAATTATCAGACGCTCAAGAAACACGCGGATCGCATTGATCAATGGCCCTCGTGGCGCGACAGAGCATTGGAATTCATTCGCGCAGAAATTGAGGGCGAGAAAAAGCAGTTCGCGCAGCAGCGGCACGCTTGGTGCTGGGTCCCACACTCAGCCGACCACTCGCTAATCGTGCAAATCTTCCTGTGGGAGAAGGACGTCGAAGCTGCCTGGCGCGAAGCGAAGGCTGGCGGTTGCCACGACAGTTGGTGGATGGAACTGGCACGGTTGCGCGAGAAGCAATTCCCCGCGGACGCAATTCCGATTTATCAAAAGCAGGCGGACGCACTGATCAACCAAAAGAACAACGCCAGCTATGCCGAGGCTGTGAAGCTTCTTGGTAAAATCCGCAGCCTGATGACGCGGCTGGAACAGTCCGATCAATTCACCAGCTATCTCGCCGCCATTCGCACAGCGCACAAGCCCAAAAGGAATTTCATCAAGCTCGCGGCTCAGCTTTGATTTCGCGGCGGACGAGGTTGCGAAACCGGCCCAATCTCTGCCGGCCGGAACCGGCGGTGAAAGGCTGGAACCCCGTACTGGAATTACACCAGTCTCTACGGTTCTACAGACCGCCGCCTGAGCTAATCGGCCAACGGGACAAAATCAAATTGCGGGCGGGGACTCGCGCCTCCGCCCGCGTTGTTCCTGGCGTCCTTGAACCGTTCGCTATTCGCGAACAAAGTCCGCGATGACCGCCGGCGCCGTCGTGTCGAAACCGACCACGTCCAGCATGCCTCGGTCATTCGGATCGGCGAGGGTGAAGCCGTTGGAGGTCATGCCCACAACGACCGCCTTCGCGTCGCCGACGAACTCGTCGCGATACTGGCGCAGGGCTTGGGCCGGGTGAATGTTGCCCGCCCACGTCTCGCTGTCCGTGTAGGTGACAAACGCCGACACGTTCAGCTTGTGGCGGGCAGCCCACAACATCGGCAGCGCACAGTCCGTGCTGCCCATTGGGATGGCTTCGACGGTCTTGACGACCTCAGCCATCTCTGGCGTTGAAAAGCAGAAAATTCCGCACGAGACACTGGCGCCGCCGCCGAATGAGCGGCTTCAAGTGCGACAGTTGCTTTGTCCAGGCATCGAACATCTTGGCGCTAACCCGTCGCGCCTTCGGAAATCGACGGCGCATAAAATAATCCCAGTGACGCAGGTTTGGGGCTTCACTCACATAACGAAACCCCAACGCTCGCCTGAGCTGGACATAATTATCCAATGCACGGGCGAAACGAGATCGGAAGCGTGAGGGCAGGTGCCGGTTTTGATATCCAGATCGCATTCGGGGCCTGTGCTTGGATGTCCACCAATCTACTTGGGAGCGAGTCGCGGTTTTTGCCGGCATGGGCAACGCAACATCCCTCAGCTCTTCAACACCCAGTCGCAGATAGGTGGAAGTGCTTTGAATGGCTCTATGTCCTAAAGTGTCGCCAATCGTTTTGACCCCGACGCCCTGATGCAAAAGATGGGTGGCCAAAGAGTGACGCAGCATGTGACTGCCGCCAGGTTTAAGCTCCAATCCACTTAGGCGGATACACCGTCGAAGCGCATTGTGGAATGCGTAAGGGCTCAAAGGACCACTGGGTGCCCGAAGTTTCAAAAACAAATGTCGCTGTTTGGTCTGGGGCCTGGACTCTCGCAAATACCGGATCAGGACGTTGGCGGCTTCATCCGTCAGCGGCAAATGGATGACCTGTCCCGACTTTGTTTGCAGTATCTGTAGTGTGCGTTCCCGCCAGTTGATGTCGTCCAGCGTCACACTGGTTACTTCACTCTGTCGAAGGCCATAAACGGCAGCCAGATAAATCATCGTGAAGTCACGCAGGCCGGATGGCTCAGAGCAATCGATGGAACGGAGCAACTCTCGGATTTTCGACCATGCAACCGCCCGAGGAAGTGTCTCCATCTGACAAACGCGCGGCGCTGCAAGTTGCCGGTGTAAAGGCCGAAGAAGTTGTCCCTCCGCATATTTAAACCGCAGAAAGCCGCGCAGGCAACAGACAATGCGGTGCATACTCACTCGACAATTGCTTCGTGCCGCCTTCCGAAGATATGCCTCGACCTGATTCAGGCGCAGGTTTTGAAAGCTGAATGGTCTGCGATCCAGTTGGAGGAATTGAAAAAATAGCCGCAATCGGCGCAGTTGCCCTGAGATCGTGGTGCGGCGCAACCCGCGAACTTCGGACATATATGCGCCATACTTGGTTTGTTCGGCTTCCAAGGGTGGGACTGGCCCGAGTCTCTCCGGGATTACTTTCCGTTCTTTCAAAAAGTACAATAAGGACCGAACTGGGCCAGCGATCCGATGGTTGTCCCGATTGAACTGATGGTAGGCACTCATCAGTCCCGCCACGTCGAGTTCTTCGAGCCGACGATAGCGTTTGCGGTGCAGCCAGCGGACAAGGTGCCGCAAGCCCGATAAGTGGAGTTCAACCGACGATTGCCGGTAACCCCGCTGGTTCAGCCATTTGGTGTAGTGTTCCACCAATGATCCGAAGATGGGGAGGTTACCGAGGGCCTGACGATGAGGAGAACGTTTGAGTGGCGGATGTGTTGTCATTCCGGCAGTTCACACCCCGACACCTGCTCGGTCAATAATGTGGAGCTAAACTGCCAGGGACCTTGGGATCGATCCAGTCAACTTCACATTTTTGCGGACTTCACATTATTGGAGACTCGGCCGCGTGCTGACGCTCAACCTTTTGAAGTTGAAAGTTTGGAATGCAGAGTGCAGAGTTCAAATAATGAAACACGAGAATCTGCAACTTCGAACGAAACAATTTGCGCTCAAAGTGATGAGATTCTGCGAAAGTCTGCCAAAGGACGACACAGGCAAAACCCTTGGGCGACAACTGCTTCGATCCGGATGCTCCGTTGGGGCAAACTATCGCGCCGCCTGTCGCGCCAAGTCCAAAGCCGACTTCATCTCCAAAATGGGAACAGTGCTCGAAGAAGCTGATGAATCCGCGTATTGGATTGAGTTGTTGCAGGAGTCGGGCAAGGCAAACACAAGCGCCGCCGACCTGCTGCGCGAGGCCACTGAACTCGTCGCCATCGCCATCTCATCCATTAACACGGCCCGGCGCAACTGCGAAGCCGGCAAATGAGTCCGGATTCTCACTCCGCACTCTGTTGTGGAAAAATTGGGGCCGGGAGACAATTCCGCATTCTGCATTTTGCATTCTGCACTCTGCACTTGAATCGCTCCCGGCCCCGCCATTTCAACAAAGAACAAACACCTCTTGGCGATCTATTCGATCCCAACCCGCGGTTTCACGGCGGCTGTTTCGGTGTTTAGGGGCACACCTCCTGCAAAGCCCTCAATATGTAAATCTAAAATTCGTCTCGTTCGTCTTGGTGACGCTGTCTTCCGGCTGTGGGCAGACCCCACCGGTGAGGCTTCTCTGCTCGTCCTCGCCAAATTCAAATTGTCGCCAAAAGACATCACCTGGATGTCGCTCTATTCTTGTTCACAGATTGTTCGTCTTTCGTTGTTCGCCATTCTCGTTTCAGTCATACAGGGAGAATAAAAAACCCTGCTTACACGGGGTAAGCAGGGTGAAGAAATTCTCTTTCGATTCGTTACCTGCCTGCACCGTGTCTATCCAAATTACCTTCGGGCTGTTTCCCGATAGATGCCGAGGATAGTCCAAGGCTAAACACATAGCCTTGGGTGTACCGGCTATGACGTGTCGCTTTCGCGACCGCCATCGTCGGCCAACTCGTGGCTGATATGTTTAAGCAAGTCTTCATCGAACTTAGAGACGTATAGCACATGTTGCGGGTTACATGCAAGAAATATTTTAAAGATTTTGCAAATATTTTGCGGGCGCGGCAGGTTGATCTGGAATTCACATATTCGGATTGGTTGATGCGAACGTGATTATGGCGGCCCTTGGTCGCTCCAGACTCTTGGAAACGCTCGTCAGATTTATGTCGCGGCGGACCGGTTCGCGGCGGCATGCTTTGAACAACAATGAACTGGACTTCAGAAGAATTGTTGGAGTTGGCCCGAGGCTACCAAGGCGCTGCGGTTTTGGCTGCCGCGGCGGACTTGGATCTTTTTAGCGCCCTCGCCGCCGAAGCGCTCACGGCCCCCGTCCTTGCGCGCAGACTCTCTTGTGACCTTCGCGGCTTGACCATTTTGCTCGATGCGCTGACCGCCTTGCAGCTCTTGGTGAAGGAGGAGGATCGCTACTGCCTGTCTCCCGGAGCGGATGCTTGTCTCACGGCCTCCGGCACGCACAGCATACTCGCCATGGCCCAGCACCAGGCCAACTGCCTGCGCCGATGGGTCCAGTTGGCCAGGGTCGTCAAGACCGGCCAACCCCCCGAGCGATCCCCCAGTGTGCGTGGCGAGAAGAGCGACCAGGAAGCGTTCATCGGGGCGATGCACAACGTTTCCTCTCCCGTGGCCGATCAGGTTATTAAAAGCATCCAACCGCTCCAGTTCCGCACCCTGCTGGATATTGGTGGCGCCTCCGGCACCTGGACGCGGGCGTTCCTCCGCGCCTGTCCGGCAGCCCATGCCATTCTGTTCGATTTGCCGGAAGTCATTCCCATGGCCCGGCGTCTTCTGGCGGAAGAGGCAAAGGCAGGCCGCGTCAAGTTTGTGGGGGGAGATTTCATGACAGATCCGCTGCCGCCTGGCGCGGACTTGGCGTGGGTCAGTGCGATTGTTCACCAGAATTCCCGGAAGCAGAATCGCCAACTCTTCGCCAAGGCATTCCATGCGCTGATGCCTGCGGGACGGATTGTCATCCGCGATATCCTGATGCATCCGACCCACACGCACCCGGTAGCGGGCGCGTTGTTTGCCGTGAACATGCTCGTCGCAACGGAGGGCGGCGGCACATATACCTTCGAAGAATTGCGAGAAGACCTCGAAGCAGCGGGCTTTGCCGGTGCTGCGGTGGTGCGCGAGGATGAGGGCATGAACTCCGTTTTGGTTGCTGAGAAGGCCGGCCATCCATGAGGTGCTGCCACAAGCGCTGACGCCCTTCCCTCATCAAGCCATGCCATGCTTTAGCGATTCGGAGTAGTCACAGGAGTAGTCACAAGGTACAGTGAATTTCGATTTGTCTCAAGTTGGTGCGGCCTGTAGATGATGTTAAACGTGAGAACCGATATGAAAGCAATCGCTGGTTTATTATTGATTCTGAATTGTCTGCACGTGGCCGGGGCCGCGACCGCCGCCGGCGGCGTGCCGATGTCGGAACTGACGCCGGTGTCCGCGCGGCAGGATTACGGCTCGCTGGAACTGGATCGCAGCGTGCAGGGGCAAACGCTGAAGATAGGCGACCGCGAGTTTGCGCGAGGTCTCGGCACGCACGCCAACAGCAAAATCATTTACGATCTCGCGGGTCATGGCACGCGCTTCGAGGCGTGGGTCGGCGTGGACGCGGAGATGTCGGGCTACAAGGAACCGAGCGTCATTTTCCAGGTTCTCGGCGATGGAAAGAAACTTTTCGACAGCGGCGTGATGCGGGTCGCAACGCCCGCAAAGCAGGTGAGCGTTGACGTGCGCGGCGTGAAGGAATTGGCACTGATTGTGACGGACGCGGGCGACGGGATCAATTGTGATCATGCGGATTGGGCGGACGCGACGCTGTTTGCTGACGCGCCGCTTTTGCGTCAATTTCCGGAGTTCACCGCGAACGGGTCGCCGAAGTATGAAGTGCAGGCCAAAGGCATCGCAGTGAAATTGTCGGCCAACGGTGAAATCGTCGGCGTAACTGCAAGGGGCCGCGAACAACAAATTTCCGGTGAAACCAGGCTCGGCGGTTGCATTCAAGTTGGCGCAGCGAAGGCGGAAAAACACCTTTTTTCCAAATGCGTCAAGTTCACGCGGACGTTTCGACACATCGTATCTGGGCGCAATCTCACGGTGGTGGATCGCTTTGAGCCTGCGGGGGAAAGCATTCGTTGGCAAATCGAAGTTGTTTCCGACGGCGAACCATGGACGACGGCCATCGCAACACAATTGAATTATCCAGCCACGGCGGAGACGCGATTCTGGACGGCGTGGTCCGATCCCGAACACAACGGCGGCGAATGGCGCGATCCATTGGTCTTGCGTCCGCTGGCCAACACTGCGTGGAATTTCGGTGGTCCCACCTCGAGCGGCGACTTCACGGCTCTGCCGCTGGCAACCCTCGTGGAGCCGGCGGACGATTTCGGTTTGAGCCTGGTGCTTTCTCCGCAAGACCCGATCCTGTGCGGTTCGCGGCTGACGACGACGCCTTCGGGCGTGATCCGGTTTGCGCGCGCGAATTACCGGCTCGGTGGCGGCAAGCCTGTTCGCTTCGCCATGGATCTGATCTCGCACGAGGCGGACTGGCGCGGCGGGCTGCGATGGATGACGGCGCGCTATCCCGAATTTTTCGAGCCTCCGAATCCGGCCGCCGATGCGATGGCCGGTTGCGGCGCGTACTCCGGCGACGAAGGCCCGATTGATGTGGCGAAACTCAAGAAGATGGCGTTCCGCATCAATTGGAAGTTATCGGATGATTTTCCGTACATGGGCATGTTCATCCCGCCGGTGAAGGACGCCGATGAAAAATGGGACCGCTCGTGTGATGAAAAGGCCCCGCCCGACAAACCGCGATGGACATCCTGCCGCCGGTTGAATGATTACGCCCGCTACATGAAGACCAACGGCTTTTATGTCCTCAATTATTTCAACGTCACTGAATTTGGAAAAAACATGGGCGGCCCGGCGGCGAAAAAGCCCGGTGATCCCGAATTGTGGACGGATGCGCGCGCGTTCCTCACGACGCAATTTCCCGGCGCGATTCTGCTGGGCGGCAACGCCACCTGCTACGCCGCGAGCGTGGTTGATCCCGGCGATCCGCCCTTCCGGCAATTCATCCTGGAGCAGGCCGGCCGGCACAACCGCCTTGTGCCGGATTCATTCGGCATCTGCATTGATCGGCTTGACTGGCTTGATCGCCACAACACCAACGCTGACGATGGTCTGAGCTGGATCGGCGGCCAGCCCGCGCGCTCCTTGTGCGTTTCGTGGAATAATCTGCTTTCCCGGCTGGGCCCCAAGATGCACCGCGCGGACAAGGTGATTTTCGTGAACCCTATTTATTCGCGGCTCGACCTGCTCCGTCAGGTGGATGGCATCTATACCGAATTCGGACAGGACGGACGATCTCTCAATGCCTGCGCGCTGATGGGCCTGCGCAAGCCCGTGCTGGCATGGTCCTACAACGAGACGCTCCACCAACCCGATCCCGACTCATTTTTCCAGCGGCATCTGCTGCTCGGTGTTTATCCGACCGCGCCGTATCCGTGGAACAACCATTGCATCAATCCCGAAAAATCGGCCGACCAGGAATTCAGCGACTACGGGCCGCTGCTGGACGCGGTGCGCGGAAAGAAATGGGTGCTCACACCGCATTGCGTTGAAATCGTCAACCACGCGGCCAAGGCCAACCTGTTCCGCGTTACTAATGGATGGGTCGCGCCGGTGACTTTTGGCAGCACTAACACAAGCGTGACACTGAAAATCGGCCTCGTGCCAGGTTTGAAAGCAGGCGTCCGCTGCCAGGCGTTGCATCCGGGTGAGACCAAGCCGTCGCCGATCCCGGCTGTGTGGAAGCATGGCGGACTGGAAGTGCAGGTTCCACTCCAGCGCGGCTGCGCCATGGTCAGTATCAAGTAGATTTCAGCACAATTTGGAGAGTCCGATTCTTCCATACTTTTTAGCGATTCGTCCAATGTGACTTCCGAGGCCGATTTGACAGTCTTTGAGCAAGTTCAGTATGAAAAGTGAAAACATAGTGAAGACTGGCACCTGCTTGCACTCACAACCACTCATTCCGATCGTTGGAATCCCGGCCCTGGCCTTTTATCGCCAGAAAGCGGCGCGCGAGCACGATCTGGACGGCCACCCCGACAGCCGCCCGCTGGATTAGCGCATTGTCAATCAAGCGGTTTTTTTTTGGCTGGGTCGGATTTTATCGGCGACCAAGGATCCTTGGATGAAGCACAATTCCGAAAAGCCGCACCTTGGAGGAAATCGAAAAAACGTGGCGGCAAGCTCTGAGTGCCTCGGCGAGATAAAGCTGTCGCGAGATAAACCGTGACTTCACGAGTGAGATGATGGATAAATTAAATGTATGATTCGTTCATTTCTGCCGCTGTTTTTTTGTGCGCTGCCGGTTTTGACTGTCGCCGCGCCCCTGCCGATTGTGACACCGGCCAAATCGTCGCCCGATGAGTCCCTGGCAGCGCACGAAGTGCGGCGATATCTTTATTTGCGGACCGGCGAACTGCTGCCGATCCAAACAACATCCGGCAAGGCGGGTAAGGCTTGTATTTTCGTTGCACGGAAGGATCGGCCAGAGATCAAAGGGTTGGCGGGCGACGCCGCCGCGCTGGAGGCCGTGGCCGCCTTGAAGCCGCAAGAATATCTGCTGAAAAAGACCGGCCCAAATTCCCTGCTGATTGTGGGAGGCGATGACGTGGGCGTTTTGTATGGTGCGTATGCCTTCGCCGGAAAACTGGGCGTGCGGTTTTATCTCCACGGCGATGTCGTGCCCGACGAAAAAATTCCGTTCTCAGTTCCTGAGTTGAACGAGACGGGCAAACCGCTGTTCGTGGTGCGGGGTATCCAGCCGTTCCATGATTTTCCCGAAGGCCCGGACTGGTGGAACACGGACGATTATCTGGCGTATATTTCGCAGCTCGCCAAGATGCGGATGAATTGTCTCGGTCTGCATTGCTATCCCGAAGGCGGCGTCGGCCCGGAGCCGCTGGTGTGGATTGGCGAAAAAGCGGATTGCGATGCCTCGGGCCGCGTGTCTTTCAGCTATCCATCGGCTTGGGCGAACACCCCAAAAGAGATGTGGGGCTACACGCCGGCGAAGACCGGCGACTTCGCGGGTGGCGCGTCGCTGCTCTTCGCCCAAGACGACTACGGAAACGAAGTTCAAGCCGGGCTGATGCCGCGGCCGAAAACGCCGGAGGAATGCAACGAAGTTTTCAACCGCACCGCCGTGATGATGCGCAGCGTTTTCGCGCATGCCAAGGCGCTCGGAGTTAACACCTGCATCGGCACCGAGACGCCGCTGGTGATTCCCGCCGCGCTGAAGGAGCATTTGAAGAGCCAGGGGGAAAATCCAGAGGATCCAGCGACCGTGCGTGAATTATACGACGGCATGTTTGCGCGAATCCAGCGCGCGTGCCCGGTGGATTATTACTGGCTGTGGACGCCGGAAGGATGGACATGGAGCGGAAACGATCCGGCGCAGTTCGAGAAAACCACACGTGATATTCAGGCCGCGCTGGAGGCGATCAAGTCCGCCGGCAAGCCGTTCACGCTCGCGACCAGCGGTTGGGTGCTCGGCCCGCAGCACGACCGCACGGCACTCGACGCGTTCCTTCCAAAAGATTCGCCGATGAGCTGCATCAATCGCGATGTCGGCCACGCCGCGGTCGAGCCTTTGTTCGCGAACATCGTGGACCGTCCGAAATGGGCGATTCCGTGGATGGAAAATGATCCGATGCTCACGCAACCCCAGCCGTGGGTCGCGCGGATGCGTTACGACGCCGCCGACGCCAGGCGCCTGGGATGCACGGGGCTTCTGGGCATTCACTGGCGAACCAAGGCGATGATGCAAAACGTCTCCGCGCTGGCTGCCGCCGCGTGGGACCAGCCGTGGATTCCCGCGGGTATTGAGCCGAGTCCCATTCCGCCGCAGCCTGTGAACGACGGCGCGTTAGGCGGTTCGGTCGCCACCTTCACCGCGCCGGTCGCGGAGACCGACGAGGCGCCGGTTTATCAAAAGGTTCGTTATGATCTGGCGGGCTACCACCTGGCTGTTCCGAACGGAACGTATTCGGTCACATTGAAGTTTAACGAACCGTTTTACGGCCAGGCCGGCAAGCGCGTCTTCGGAGTGGCAATTCAAGACCGGCCAGTTATCGAGACGCTGGACATCTTCGCGCGGGTCGGGAAAAACAGGGCGCTGGATTTCACGTTCAAGGAGATCGAAGTGACCAACGGTGTCTTGCGGATAGATTTCACGCCGCAGGTTGAGTTTCCGTGCATCGCCGCCATCGTCATTGACGGAAAATCCAGAGCGGGCAATCAACTCCCCGGCCAGCCCTTCACGCGCAAGATCAATTGCGGCGGGGAAAAATTCAAAGACTACGAAGCGGACCGCGTTGCCGGCGCGCTCGTGACGGCGGGCAAAGACCGCGGAATGCCGGTGGCCGATTTCTACGCCGATTTTGCCCGCGCGAATTTTGGCCCCAACGTCGGTGCCGCAGCGAGCGCGATCATGGCCGGTGTGGACGGCGTCAAAATGCCGAAAATCACGGATTGGATTTCCGGCCCCGGGTGTATCGTTATCAACGGTGCGCCGTGGGAAAACGAGAAGCAGCAGTTTGACTTCGTTGACAGATTCGCCGCGCTGCGCCCGCAGGTTCGGGGCGCGGGAAATCTCGAGCGGTTTGATTACTGGCTCAACACCTATTGTGGCGCCGAGTCCATGGCGCGCGTCGGTTGCGTGCGGGGCGAGTTGGATCGTGCCGTCGCCGCCATGAAGAACGAGAAGGACGCCGCGCGAAAAAAACGGCTCGCCGCGGACGCGCTCGCAGTCCGGGTCAACCTCGCGCGCGCGTGGGCGCAATTGCTTTCGTTCCAGACCGCCCTGACGGACACGCCCGGCGAACTGGGCACCATTGCAAACCTGGAAATGCAAAGCCGCCGCACGCGCCACCTGCTCGACGAATACGACGCCGACCTCGTCGCCTGGCTTGGAGCGCCGATGCCCGCCGAGGCCACGCCGTCCACTAATTATAGTGGCGCGGCACGCATCATCGTCCCGACCGTTCGCACGCAGGTCCAACCGGGCGAATCGTTGAATTTAAACGTCATCGTGCTCGACAACCAGCCCGCGAAAAGTGCCGCCTTGTTCTGGCGCAGGCTTGGCCGGGGTGAATTCAAGAAAGTCAACTTGAGGCACGTCGCCCGCGCGGTTTATTGCGTCACACTTCCTGCCGCACAGGAGGACTTCGAATATTACATTTCCGCCAAAACCGCGTCGGGCGAAAATACGGTCTGGCCCGCGACCGCTCCGGCGCAAAATCAATCCATCGTGCTCTCGTTGGCTAAATGAGATACCGATGATCATCGAAAAGAAAGGCATCGAGTGGGAATCATAAACGAGAATCACGCCGTCGGAACGAATGCGGTCTGTAGTTGGCCACCTCCCCGCCGCTTTGATGCATGGTGCCTAGTCAAGAACAGTTCTGTTCATGCGACATCGGCCAAGGTCCAATCCGCACTGCATCTGCCTTGATGGTTACCCATTTGTATCCGCTCACATTCATGGTCGCCAGCCCAAAAATGGCCCTGATCCGTTTTCGGGCGCTGGACTTCAATGCCCTTCAGCCCCAGGGACGCACCCTTCGCGCCCCCAAGATGTGATCTCGAGTTGGCAGAACCAAGCCAATGAGCAGTATAAAAAGCAGTATAATGGTGCCAGCCGCCAAAATCCCGGCGTCATATTTGTAAATGTCATTTCCTGACGGCTCCTAAGAAGCCTGATTAAAGTTGGCGGGCTGGGGAAAACCCGGTTCCAACCCTTCATTACTCAGGATGGCGCAGAGTGCGAATGGCGAAATTGTCGAATTGCGCGCCATGCCAGCCGCAGCCGATTCCCGCCAGGCCGCGCGAAAAGGAATAGTCGCTGAGGTTTGTGACCAGCGAACCATCTACGTAGCAACTAATCGAATTGCCGCGCATGGCCAGCCGCAAATTGTGCCAGGCATTGGAAGGAAAAACAGCGGCGCCGGAAGCCAGCAGATGCGAGGCGGCGTGCAACTCCCAATCATTGGATAAACTGTTCAACGCCAGCCAATAGCCCAGCGGAACGGGATTGGAAAATCCGGGCACGTTTCCAACCCGGCCCATGACAAAATCAAATCCGTTGTTCGTCTCGATTAGAACATCCGAAGCCACTTCGTAGTTCTGCCAGTTGGCATCTCCGATCAGTGTGTAAGGATACCACTCGGCCGTCCAACGAATCCCCATTTGCGGCAGGACTTGCCGCAAATCCTTGCCCTGCCCATCAGCCCGCGTGAAGGTCTCAAATGTTCCCGCCTGGTCTGAGAAATACCTGGGCGTCACACCGACCCGGTAGCTCTCGAAGTCATCCTTGAAGGGCACTGGAAAGGGCGCCGCCGGTGGCGGAACCGCCCGGCCCTTGGCCTGTCCTGTTGTGGTGGCAAGCGTATAGACGCACTCTGGTTGGAATGTTTCCGTAAACGCCCCATTGGCCGGCGCCACGTGCCCGATCAAAATAAATTGGCTGGTTTGGGTGGATTGCCAGATATTTAATGTTCCTGTTGACAGTCCGTTGGTTGGATGAAATGTAATGGTTTGGGCGCCCTTGGCATCGAAAGTTTCAACGATAACGCTGTAATCCAAATTATTCGTAGATTGGAGCGTCACAATGCTCCCGCCCAGGGGCAAAACGGCGGAAGCGCCGCCCTCAAGATATTTCCAGCCGGGAAAGGCGAATTGTGTCGTATGCGCGGCCATCCAAAGCGCGGGCGCCACGACGTAATTGCCCGACCAAGGGGTGTTGGCGCGCATCAAGCCCGAGTCCGATGCGGCCAAAATGTCGAAGCAACTGGTGATCGGGCTCCAAATCTCCGTCGCGGTCATTCTCCCGGTAACGTAATTAAGGTTGAAAAGTTTGCCCAATTTCCGGGCGGCAGTCCAGGTGCTGCCGCCAATGCCGTCCTCGCTGGACCACAACGGTATCCCGCAAGTTTGCGCCGCCGCCGGGCTGGCGGATCCCGGATAGTGGGCTCCGACCCGGGCCACGACATTGGACAGCACGGGATCGCCCAACAAACCATAAGACCTATTGGTGACAATGTTCCAGGCCCCGCCCCATTCGTCGGCGGCCACCAGGGAAACGCGCTGCAATCCGCTCGCGTCCAGGGTGGATCGCAGCAGCTTGATCCAGGCGGTATTGACAGTTGATTCGTTGTGTGTGCCGGTGAAATTAAGAACAAGGCCATGGCAGGTTTTGGCCCCTTGGATAAAGTTGACGACGTAATTGCACATGTCCTGGGAGTAATACTCGCCGTTTCCAATCCAGCCGGGAGCGCCCCAAGCCAGACAGTCCAGAACTATGGCGGGGTTTCGCGTCACCGCTTGTCCCATCAACCACCATTCGTAACCGCGCGTATAGTTCTGGTCCGTCCGCGTGAGCATGTGCGTCGGTTCCGTGCCGTCGGTGGAATTGACCCCGCCGCCGATCTCCACCTTGAGGTGTTGCAGAGCTGCGCCGTAGTCGGGTTTGAAAAGGTAATCCAGGATTTGGCTCCGTTGCGGCTCCGGGTAATCGATCAGCAGTCGGGACGAAGCGCCCGCACTGACCGCGCCGATGCCTTCAAAAACCCTGCCGGGCTGGTTCGGGTCGAGCGTGATATCCAGCGCGAAAACAGGACGGGCGGCGGCGACAAGAACGGCCCCCCATTTAATCCACCAGCGCATGTTCGATTTGTTCCAAAGTTCTGCCCTTGGTTTCGGGCAAATTGAAACTTATGAAAACGAAGCCAAAAACGCAAATGACGCCGTAAAGCCCGAACGTGCCCGCCGGCCCCAGTTTCGCGTTCAGCACTGGAAACGTATAGGTCAAAATGAAGCAAGCCATCCACAACGCGCTCACCGCCACGGCCATGGCCGCACCGCGGATACGGTTGGGAAAAACCTCCGAAATGACCACCCATGTGACCGGCGCCAGCGACATCGAGTAACAGGCAATCGCCGCCAGCACCAGCCCCAGCATCGGCAGCCCGGTCAGGCCCGCGTGATAGCAATAACCCAGCGCGAAATAAATCAACGCCAGCGCGGCGCTGCCAAACAACATCAACGGCCGCCGCCCGCCACGGTCCACCACGCCCAGCGCCACAAAGGTGAAGGCAAGGTTCACCGAACCGGTCCAGGCGATGTTCTGCAACACGCTGGAAATATCGTAACCCGCCGCCCGAAAAATCTCCTCCGCGTAATTGAAAATGACGTTGATGCCGCACCACTGTTGAAACACCGCCAGCGTGATGCCCAGGGCCAGAACTTTTCTCATGCGCGGTTCCAGCAAATCACCGAATCGCACCCGGCTGATTTCTTCGCTGGCAAGGGTGGAACTGATTTCGTTCGATGCCGCCTGGGCGTAGCGCGGCCCGCCTAGGGCGGTCAGGACGAGCCGGGCGTCTTGCGTCTTGCCGCTCTTCATCAGCCAGCGGGGGCTTTCGGGCACGAACATCATGCCCAAAAAAAAGAGCAGCGACGGCGCGGCAGTCAATCCGAACATCCAGCGCCATCCGCATTGCCCGAACCAGGAGTTGCGGATGAACTCATCGGTCGCCCCGTGGGGAACATCGCGCACCAGGCGCCAGTTGATGATTTGCGCCAGCAAAATGCCCACCACAATCGTGAGTTGGTTGATCGAAACCAACCTGCCACGCACACGCGCAGGGGCGATTTCGGCGATGTACAAGGGCGAAAGGTTGGACGCCAGCCCGATCGCCACGCCGCCCAGGATGCGCCAGCCGATGAAGATGGAAAATGTCGGCGCGAGGGCGTTGCCGATGGAAGTGACGGCAAAGAGCAACGCCGAGAGAATCAGCAGTCGTTTGCGTCCCCAGCGGTCGCTCAGAGCGCCGGCGACCATCGCTCCCACCAGACAACCGATGAGGGCACAGCTATTGGCCCAGCCCACGAGCGTCGGATCATGGATTTGGAAATACCTTTCAAAAAATGGTTTGGCGCCGCCGATGACCACCCAGTCCCATCCAAAGAGCAATCCCCCCAAGGCAGCCACGATCGAAACCATCCAGATATAGGCGAAGTTGTAGTTCGCTTCGGTTTCCGAGCCTTGCGTTGGCGTGGCCGTGGTCATGGTTGCTTCATCAACCCGCTGATCTGCTCCGCGGTCAGTTCGGTGGAGGGAGCGAAACGATCGGAGGCCATATAATTGAGCAGGCTTCGGCGCATCTGGCATGAAACAGGATCGTTCGCCTCGTCAGTCAAGTCGAAGCCACAGACAATGACCTTTCCTGCGCCAGCCTTGCCCTCAATTACGAGGGCGAGCGGGCGCGCCGTGACCCAATCGTCGATGACCCGGACAATAGGCTCCAGACCGGCTGGTAAAAGGTCCAGCCGCAGCGCTCCCGCGCGATGGATCAAATACCACCACTGCCAATTGCTATGGTAGTCTGTCGGAAACCCGGCCAGCGCGGGGTGTTTGGGATCGCATAGGATGCCCAGCGTGGTGGGCGGCTGCCGTCCGGTCCAGGCGGTATTCCAAAAGATGCTCGAAAAACCAAGCGCCACAGGAGCGGTGTCGAAATTCCGAACGGCCTTGCCGGGAATCGTCAATAACACCTTCCCACCTGCGCGCAAGGTCGCCTGCGCCTGGGCGTCCCAGCGCGGTGTGACGAGAACGTTGGACGGTGTCGAATTGGCCGAGGGTGGATAAACCCAAACGTCCCAATCGTTTTCAAACCGGCCTGTTTCGCCGTCAATGGAAACGACCAGCCGGCATTGGGCGGGAGCTTTGACGTTCTTCAAACCGACGGAAATGGCACCCAGAGATATCCCATTGCCCAAGGGAATATCAGCCTGCGGCAACGCGCCTTGAGCGACCGCTTTGTTTCCGGCGGTGACCAGCTTCCACTTGGTGACGGCTCCAGGAATAGACCTTGCGCCGAAATTGGCCACTTCGATTTCAGATACAAGCGTGTCATCGGTGGTGAAAACGCGCCTGGTCAGCCGCGCCAGGGGCACCGTCGAATTGCAAAAGCGGTTGTATTGCGCGGCAGTGACGTACCCTTTGTCATTCCAGAACGGGTCCAGAACTCCGACCAGCGCAGTGCCCTGGCCGGGGAAATCGTGCAAATCCAGCAACTCGAATCCGCCCATGCCCGGGGTGCGCAATGCGGACTCGATGTCTTCCTTGTAGCACAACGTCTGCAACTTGCCGGAGGCAAGCAGGAATTGGCGGGCCAGGTTTCCCATGCCGTGAGCATCAAGTGTGTCGCGGAAAATCTCAAAATTCCCGGGTTTGAGGTAGCCGCTGTACTTCGGGATTTCATCGAAGTCCGGGTAAACGCACCACTGCCCGATTTCGTGGCTGATGACCGGGACGGCGCGCTTGTCAATATAGTCTCGATAGTCAGTCTCCGTTTCTGGCGGCTTGGAATTGATGCGCGAGTTCAGCCCGGCGCCCCAGGCCTGAATGCGAGGGTCTGGCGTGACATGAAATTGATTTTCATCGAGCTGCGGCCAGCCGGAGCCGCTGGTCCAGAGCCGCCGGGAATCCAGCGCTTTGAAGTGCGCGACGTACTGGGCCAAATACTCATTCGCGCTCCGGCCGCCAGGCTCATTGCCATAAGGCATGAAAAGGAACGACGGATGATTGCCATAGGCCTTGAGAATGCGGCTGGTTTCATTACAGACCCATTGATCCACCGGCTTGCCGTCGCCGATGGTTATGGACTGGTTGGCCCAGCACGTTTCGACCTGGAAATAAAAGCCCAGCTCGTCGCCGGCCATGAATGCCGCCTCGGGCGGGCAATAGGAATGGAAGCGCAGCAGGTTCAGCCCGTGCGCCCTGGCGATGCGAAGAATGCGCTCCCATTCCTTGACCTCCGTCGGCGGATGGCCGGTCTTGGGAAAAATGCAACATTCCAGTGTGCCGCGGATGAATGTTTTATGCCCGTTGACGAGGAATTGCGTGCCCTGGGTCTTGATTTCCCTCAAGCCAAAGGTGACCACGCGGCTCGCGCCCTCCAAGCTCGCGGTCAACGTGTAGAGGGCGGGATGAAACTCGTCCCAGCTCTTCGCGTCCGCGCCCAGCGCAATTTCCGCGGCAAACTGCGCCCCATCCGCGCTGTTGGTCAATTCGAGCGTTTTTTCGGCGACAGTATTTCGTCCGTCCCGGACCGCCAGACCAACCGTCTCCGCGCCTCCGTGGCCTGAGATGTTGCCGAGGCGGCCCTTGACCGTGATTGATTTGTCCGCCAGACGCGGATACACCTGCAAATCCTCCAGCCAAACCAGCGGCGTGGAGCGCAATTCCACCCGCCCGACAATGCCGTTCCAATTCCCCTGCGTGTGATCGCTGACGCAATGGGAGTTTTCGCCAACGTCAACAATACGTCGGTTATCCACCCGGATGTTGAGCGTATGCCGGCCCGGTGGCAATGGGCCGAGGTCATACTCGTGCGGGGTCGCCAGACTGTCGTTGGCGCCCATCAACCGGCCATCGGCCCAGACCCGTGTCTCCCAATGGGGGCGCTCAAGAAAAAGCACGGTGCGACGATCTCGCCAGGCGGCGGGAATGTTGATGTCGCGTTGGAACCATGCCACCCCGGCGTAGTATTTTTCAGGCTGCAACCAGAACGGGATGCGAACATGGCCCGGCTCGCGGTATTTGGCAAACTCAGGCGCGTTAAAAAATGTGCGGTCAACAATGCCGCCGGTCCAGGGAGTTTGGACGGTCACATCGTCGCCTATCCCCTGTCCGGGCAGAGAACCCGGCAGACGGATTTTATGCGCCAGCGGGCGATCATACCATTGCGCGGCGACGCCACTGTCCGCCCGATCCAGATCAAACCGCCACTCTCCCGCCAGCGACATCACTGCGGCTGCCGCGAGGGCGGATTGAAGGGTCACCAAAAGCGAGAAGGCAAAAATGAGCTTCATGGGTCAGGGGCGAAGTTCAGCCGTCAGATCGGCGGCCAGGGCGTGGTTAGGATCGCGGCGCAGGACTTTCTCCAGCAAGGCGCGGGCCTTTTTGGTCCGCCCCAAACCGAGCCAGGCTTGCGCTCGCAGAAACAGGGAGCGGGTTTCCTCCCGCAGTTGCAGATCGTCGTCAAAAAGCAGCATCGTCGGCAAGCTGGTGGCGAAATAATCAATCTTGGCGGGAGTCTCTTCAAGCTTGTGCGCGAAGGCCAGCAGATCGCGCAGGAGGCGCGCGGCTTTCTTGACTTGACCTAATTCCTTCCAAGCCAGCGCCGAATAGTAGGTCATTTCCGAAAAGGCACGGACGCTCATTTCTTGAAAATCGCCTTTGAATTTCGCGGCCGCCTCCCAGCGGGCGCGTGCGCTCTTGCGGTCCCCCGCCGCGGCCTCGGCCCGGCCCAGCCATAATTGGACGTCGCTGTCATTGGCCAGCAAATGTTTCGCTTCGCCCAGGTTTTCCGGCGCGGCGAGGGCGGCCAAAAAATGTTCGCGCGCCTGGGCGGGTTGCTGGCGAGCCAGGGCGGCGCGCCCCAAAGCAAGGTGCGCACGGGAGTATTGGCCGAGGGCCGCGCCTTCGCCGCCTTCCCAAGGCTGAAAGCGGCGCGAGCCGAGAAGTTTCAAAGCCTGGTCGTGCCGGCCGGTCTGATTATACAACGCGCTCAGTTCGACGCTGAGATCGTCGCGTTGCTGAACCAGCGCGGCGTGCTTTTCCAGTTCGCGCAAGCGCCTGGCCGGCTGTTCGCCCAGGCGTTTCCACAACTGATCGCGCTCGAACAACACCCGCGCGTCGCCCGGATCGGCCCGATAGGCCCGGTCGTAGGCAAGGCGGGCCTGGGCGGGCTGGCGGAGCACATTGAAATAGCCGACTCCAAGATTGCGCCAGACAACAGAATAGTCCGGTTCGAGCTTCGCGCTTCTTTCCCAAAGGCGGATGGCTTCCTGGTGACGGCGGCGGTCGTAAAACAAGTTGCCCAGATAATAGAGCGCGCGGGCGTCGCGAGGATTGTAACGTTGGGCCGCCGTCAACACTGCGATTTCGTGCAGCCGCGCCGGATGGCAATAGTCCGGCGGCAACTGCGACGCCCTTTGATAGTGGACGGCGGCGATTTTGGGCCGGCCGGCCTGCTCGTGCAGCCAGCCGAGGGTGTATTGCACCAGCGGGGCTGCGCCCCATGATTGATCCGGCAGGTCGCGCCGGACCGGCTTGAGACTGCTCAAGATGGCGATGGCGTCCGCATAAAGTCCGGCCCGGGCGCAATCGTGGGCCAGATCAAGGCCCGTCTGCAAATCGCAGCGCATGGGCCGCCCTGTCAAATAAAGCGCCCACCAATCCAGCGGATCGAGCGCCAAAGTTTCGCGCAGCAGGGCATCGCTCTCCTTGACCGCGCCCAGCTTCCGCAAAACCACCGCCTTGAGATCGCGGGCGCGCGTGTTTTCGGTGTTGTAGCGCAGGGAATGGTTGAGATGCTCCAGTGCGCCGGCCCAGTGTTGCGCGGCGCAGTCCAGTTCCGCCAAGGCATGACGGGCGGCGGAAACCCAGGCCTGGTTCCATGCCGCCTTGTGAAACGCATCGTAGGCGTCCTGCCATTTCGTCTGGAGCTCAACCGCGTTGCTCGTGTCGGATTGCAACGAAATCTTTGGACGATCCCTCCTCTGCCCGCCAACCGGGGAGAGGGTGGCCGCAGGCCGGGAGAGGGGTTCATTGTCCAATCGTCTCTGGAGCAGCACGCCAGCCTCCATCGTCTGGTAGCGCAAGCATTGTCCGAGGTTGTAGCAGGCTTCGCCGTCGGCCGGATTCGCATTGCGCATGGTCAGGCGGGCGATGGCGGCGCGGAAGTGTTCCTCGCTTTGCTCGAACTCGCCGCGCCTCAAATGCCAGAGTCCCATCGCATTGTGGCAACGGGAATCTCCAGGGTCGCGCCGCAAAGCTTCGCGCCAATAGGCGGTGGGGCAGCGCGTGGCGTGGCGATATTGTTCCAAGTGCAGACCCGTCAGGAAAAGTTCGTCCGCGCTGGCGATGTCGCGCGGGCAGGGCGGTTCGGTTGCCGGCCGCGAGGCAACGGCGGGCAGACGGGCCTGCGGTTGATAGGCAATTACCTCGCGCCCTTGGGCGGTGAGGACGCGCACGCGAAGATCTGTGGCCCGGATGCCTTTGGGCAACACGACCTCTTTGACCACGGGATGCCCGGGGGTCAAATCGCAGTCATATATAAACACAGAACGACCCCGATGCAGCAATTGAACTCGCGCGGAGTCAAACGAAGAGGTGACGCAGACTCCGAGGCGCGCCTTGGACCCAGACAGCTCAAGATGGAGCGCGGCTTCGAGGTTGGCCTGACGCGCCGGGCCGATTTTTTGGATCGGGTACCAAAACTGGCTCCAAGTCTTCGTCTCGCCCGGCTGCAGAAAGCTGAAGTCCGGCTGATTATCCGTGTAAACGCCGGCCATGATTTCGATATAGGGGGCGTATTCCCCGTTCGAATCCTTGTCGGTCAGATTCCGGTCCCAGGCGTAGCCGAAGTCGTGATTGCCCCAGGTCCACTGCTTTTTGCCGGGAGAAATATGATGATTGGCGAAATGGATGATACCGCACTGGCTCTTATAATCGTAACCGCCGAAAAAATCCCCGTTGCTGCCAACGCACATATAGCTGCAGGGCGTGGGGATGTTGGCGTAGAACGACAGGTCGTTTGGCGCGTAGGAAGGAATCCCCGGCTCATCGTTTGAAACTCCCGGACCCTTGCGGCAATGGGGCGGAAGAAACTGCCGCGGCATTTCAGATGGAGGCACGCCCGCGCGGCCGCGTTCCTTGTAATTGACACCGTAGTAATAGCCTCGCGCCAGTGGATATTCGCTCATCGAACGCCGCGCATGGTCGGCGACATAAGCCACATCCGGCGGGAAGAAACTTTGGTACCCTTCGTGAACGCGCGTGCCGACATTGGCCCACCAAAGAAATGTCTGGACGAAGGGCGTCCGATTATAGGCTCGCACCTTCAACTCCACGAGCGCCCTTCCCGGATGCAGGCAAACGCCGTGCATCCCTTTCATGCGGGCCATCGGATCGTGGTCGCTGCACCACACGGTGGCCGAGCCGTCCGTGTGCCGCTCAATCTCGCAATCGGTCGGAAAAAACGTCGCCGGGCGGTGGTGCTGCGGCCAATTGAATTCAATGCCGCCGGAAATCCACGGCCCGGCCAATCCAACCAGCGCCGGTTTGATGACGCGCTGATGGTAAATGAGATCGCAGCCGTTGGTCTTGTCTTGGAGCGCGTGAATGCGCCCTCCGATCTCGGGGAGGATCAGAACGCGCAGATATTCGTTTTCGAGCCAAACCGCCTTCCAGGTTCGATCCGCCGCTTTCTCCGCAATGCGATCGGTGAAGGGCAGCGGATAGACCTTGCCGCTGCTGCCTTGATAGACCCGTTTCTCCAGGAACATCGGATGTCGTTCCGGGACAGCGGGCAAATAAGTAGGGATGACCAATTCCTCTTGGCGGACAGAGACAGGAGCCGGCGGTGTCAGCGTCGGAACGCGCTCTTGGGCAAGGGAATCTGGCCGGGATGGTCCGGTGGTCGCCTCGCCGTTTCCCGACGAGTCAACCGTGCCACTCGTTTTCATTGCACGATTATCTCTTACCAAAACCCGCGCGTCAATGGATCGATCGTCGCGTCATACGAGGTGGCGGGGTAGCGGTTGGTGGCCAGGAACAAGAAGGCTTGAACACGATTGTCACCGTAAAGAAGATTGAAGAAGGGACGACCCTTGGCCGAATGCCAGGCGTCAATTTGGTCCAGCGTGCGATCCGGCGCGCCGGGCCAATCCATCAGCACAATCTTGGTTGTGCTATAAGGCTGGAATTCGGACTTCTTCATTGACGGCACGAGCGATCCCACAGAGGAATCGCCTCCGATGGCCTCAATTCCCAGGTAGCTGTAGCCGTACGGCGTGCCGGGGTTGGATCCCGTACCGGCATCGGACAATCCCGGTTCTCTCCAGGGCATGAGATAACTGTTGCCCCAGTCGCTGAAACAACTTTGCGCCGGGGTCCAGGTTGGATAGTCAAAGGTATCTCCTTTATCCGCGGGACAGTCGAATGTTTGGGGGTTCGGCACGTATGGGTTGACCGGACGCGCCCGGGCCGGGACGTTATAAGCGTACTCAGATAGATTCTGTGATGGGGGTTGCCCGGTGCCTTCCGGTCCGCCCCAGGCGGCCCAACCCAGATACGCCGGGAAAAAGTCGCGGCTATCGTCCGCATACATCACCAACGCGATGCCCAACTGCCTTTCATTGTTGATACATTTCATGCGTATCGCATTAGCCTTGGCCGAGGCCAGGGACGGAAGGAGCAGCGCCGCCAGGATGGCGATAATCGCGATGACCACCAGCAGTTCTATCAACGTAAAGGCGGGCGCACCGTCGCACTTCTGCACGGCACGCCGCCTTCGAACGAATAACCTCGCAGTTTTCATTTCTTTTGCAATTGAACCCGGTAGAACTTCATCGCCGCCGAGGGTGTCAAGGTGTAGCTGCCATTGGTGGCGTCGAGCGTTGAGGTCCAGGGGCCGGTGACGGTGGGCGCTTCCTGCAGCGTTCCGCCCGGCCAGCCTACGACCAGCTTTGCGCCCGAAGGCACAATGGTCAGCGTCGCCGAAGCCGGCACCCCCAGATACAGCGCGTTGATGGCAGTGGGCGAGAGGGCTTCATTGAAGATCATGACCTCATCCAGCCAACCAGACCATCGGCGGCCGCCTTGCCCCCCGGCGGTGTCCCATCCGATATAACTGTCACCGCTAAATGACACGGGAGCGTAAGTGCCGGCGATGTTCGTGGTCTGCCAGCCCGTGCCATTCTGCGGGTAAACCGCGATGTTTGTTTGCAGATAAACCGCGATATTTGTCGGGCTGAAAACCGCGGCCACAAAACACCATTGATTGGTCGCCAAGTCCAGGTCACTGTCGGGGTAAACACCTCCCCAAGTGACCCGGATTTGATCCGCGCCGGTGTTGGCATCGGGATTGACGGACAAACCAAACAAGGAACTTTGCCGATGGAAAAAGATCGCGTCATTGGCCCCCTGTGGGTTGTTGACGTCGTCCACCCAGGCAGCGATCGTGAAGTTGGAAACCACGATGTTGTCCAGGGCCGGGACGAGCACATCGGCCGTGAAGCCGTCCATGGAAACAGCCAGATTAGTAGGTTCATCCAAATCCAGGATGTTCGGCCCAACCACCATGCCGCATCCTCCTTCGTAGGTGCCATCACAGGCGGCGCCCAGACTGCCTTGGTTTCTGGCGGTGATCTCCCCGTTATTGACGAAATTGGAAATATCACTGAAACGGTAATAGGCGAGCAGATTTGTGCCCTCACTCATTACCCCGGAAGCGTAACCGCCCCATGCCGGAGTGATCACTTGGAGGCTCGCCACCGAGCTGTTCGTCCACCCATAATGATTCGACACCCACAGTTGGTAGTTGCCGGCGCTGGCGGCGGATACTTCGGTAAGGGTCAACACCGAATTCGTCGCCCCCGCCAGGGCGTTTCCATCAAAAGTCCACTGATAGGTGAACGGCGGCGTGCCGGATTCCGCGGTCGCGAATTGGACGATTTGATCAATAAAGGCATTCGTTGACTGAATTCCCTGTGTGATGCTCGGCCCCACATCCGGCAGCACAGTGACAACCCCGTCGGCGCTCCGAGCGCCGGTGTTGAGAGTCGCGTTGGTGGCAATGACATAGTAACTGCCGGCGTTGCTCAAGGCGAGACTCGGGAAGTTCAGAAGCAGGTTTGTCTGACCAACAAGCTCGGTGCCCGGCTCCTGATACCACTGCAGAGTCACCGGAGCTTGCCCCGCCACGACGGCGTCGAGACCGGCATCCAAGCCGGCGTAATTGGTCACAGCGTCTGGAACCACGTAAGCGGACGGAGTCGGCAGCGCCAGAATCGCCATGTTGGGCGCGCTGTACATTTGCCCGCTATATCCTCCACCGAGATACGGAGTTTGCCCCCAGCCAGAACCGCCATAAATGGCGTCACAGGATGTGGCAAAGTAGGGATTCAAGTCCGAAATGTGATAGGTATCGCCCCACGGGTCGCCAGACGATAACGTTTCTGCCTCCAATAAATACTGCGTGTTGTTGGATAGTATGAGCGGCGGATCCAGTGGCTGCCACATGTAGCCGTTGGTCACCGGGTTTGAGCCTGCGGGGACGTCCACCGAACCTAATAGGTCGGACCCGTCGGCGTTATAAATACCCACGTGATGGTCGGTGCTCAATGTGCAGGTAATAGTGCTTCCGTTTGTCGTCGAGTTGCCAGGCCAGGCGTAGAATCCCAAATGGGTCACCAACACTGGATTATTGCCGACCACGAACTGCCCGCCTTGCTGTCCGCCATAGGGATTGTTGTCGAGCGTGGAATTGAAGCCGTGCAAAAACTCCTGGGGTTGGGCCAGATTCGGGGTTACGGTCAGCGTCGCATTGCTGCTGTTAGCCGTGTAGGGCACGGAACTAATGTAGTTTGATGCCAGACAGGAAAAGACCTCCCCGTTGTTGGCTAAACTGGCGACCAAAGAATAGGTGCTGGCGGTGGCGCCGGCGATGGCCACCCCGTTGCTCGACCATTGATAAGAAATAGGAGGCGTGCCTGTAGCCGTCATGGAAAAGGTGGCCGTGTAATTCTGGAACACCGTGGTATCCGCCGGCTGCTGGGAGATGCCAACAGGGATGGCCGTGATCAAAACCACCACATTCGAGCTTTGGGCGCCGCCCAACGCATTGCTGGCCGTCAGGTAATAGGTGCCGCTGTCGCCGGTGGGGGCATTGGGGATGAGCAGCGTAGCATTGGTTTGCCCGGAGACAGGCGCGCCCGGTGCAAGATACCATTGATAGAAGATGGGCGCCTGGCCGCTGGCAAATCCATTCACGGTCAGCGTTTCCCCAGCGCTGATGACAACATTGGTCTCTTGCACTCCCACCAGAGCAGAACCTGTCTGGATATACCCCAGGTTTTCGACGCAGTAAGTCGTGCCGGAGCCGAACGCGCTGAAGTAGGGTACGGGCCAGTTTGTTTCGCCCGGGCCATAGGCCGACATGCACGAAGCCGCCTGGCTGCCGACAAACCACGAATTAAAAGTCGCGGCGAAGGAATCTCCCCACTCGTCACCGTCTCCGTTGTAGGGCATTGCCGCCACGTAGTACGAAGTGTTGGAAGCCAAAAGCAGTGGCGGATTCAGAGGCACCCAGTAGAAACTGTTTGTGTAATAGGCACTGGAGCCGGCCGGCACGATGACCTGACCCAAAAGCGGGGTACCACTGCCAGAGCCATAGACGCCAACGTAATGATCTACGTTTAGCCCGCTATTGTTCGCATTGTAGTATCCCAAGTGGGACACAATGACATTGGAGGAGCCTACTTCAAACTCGCATCCAGTGCCCCCGGTATAGTTGTCCCGTATGGTCAACGATGTGCTGGCGGGAGCGGTGTAGAGCATCTCGGTCAGTTCGGGCTCGGGCAGCACTGTCAGCGTGGCCGGGCTGCTCTGCGTGGAACCATAAGGGCCGGTGGCCACAACATAGTAATTCCCCTCGTTGGTCGCGTTCGACACGGGAATTGTATAGGCGGTATTGGTAGCGTTGGCGATGGGGTTTCCACCGAAATACCATTGATAAAGAATGACGGATCCGAAGCCGCTGTCGTTGGTCACCGCTCCAATGGCGGGCGGGATGCTGAGGACGGAGGGGTAGCCAGCGTAATTGGTGACACTCTCCGGTTGGCTAGTGAAATAGGGTAGCGCCGGCGCCAATTGTATCCAATCCACCCACAACCAACCATACTGGGTGTTTGGATTTTCGACAAGGTTGCCGCCCACCCCGATGGTATCCCCCACAGCTCCGCTGATGGTGTTGGAAGAAATATACAGGCTAAAAGTTCGCCATGTGAGCGTCTGATCGGGAAAGGTGAAATTCCCGTTGGTGAGAGTTGTCCAGCCTGCAGTCACGTCCTGAAAACTCACTCCGACGCCGGTGAGAGGAGCTTGTCCAACCGCCGCCTTGATCGTCAGGACATAGTCCAAATCGGACTGGATACTTGCGCCGGTGTTCTGCCAAAAGGAGTCGCCACCCGTCCAGCCGAAAGACAAGATATTGACATCCACCGAGGTTGCGTAGTAAAAGTAAGCTCCGCCACCATCGTTGGACCAATCCGAACTGCCGCTGTCAAAACCACCATTTGAGATCAAGTTGTCATCATCAATTGTCTTTTGGGCCTGAGCGGGGTTGGCAGCCCAAAGACTTGCCACCATAGCCAGGCAGAGGGCCTTGAGAATGGCCGTCCCCCCCCTCTGGAGCGGGGGGATCGCCCGGGCTGTCTGTGCGCAAGTTCAACGCCGGATGGCCGATTAATCTTCATCATGTGTTGGGACGTTTTCATACTAAGAAGGTATTTCGAGTCGTGTGTATAATTTCGTTTTTCCAATTGCCGGCGAGTCGTCCGAAGACGATCCGCGCCTTGTGTTTATGTTTCTTACTGCTGGCGAGATTAGCGGCCGCCCGCAAGGAAGTCTATTGTCGTTTTTGACAAATTCATTGCCAAAATTAACAATATACCGCCTCCCGATGCTCGGCCCACTTTTTTGGGGCGGAACTAAAGCACTCTTCCTTCGACTTGTTCCGCCAAATCGGCCGCTGCGTTCGCCGCAAGCTCGGCGGCCTGTAGTCCAGTTGTCTTGTTGCAGAAAGTTGAAGTCGGCTCTACATTGGCCCGTGTTGAGTGAAAGTTGGCGTCGATGGATGAGGCGAGTTTTTCCACGGTTCGCCGTGGGGTGGGTTATTGTGTTAAGCGCGGTTGTGTTGCCGCCGGCAACTGCCAGGGCGCAATATTCAGCAACGGTTGATCCCCACACGACGTGGGGTGTGTGGGATGGGTGGGGATGCTCTCTCTGTTGGTGGGCTGCTGCTTTTGGCGATCGGGACGATCTGGCGGACATCGTCTTCACGACCAACTACACTTTGCTCAACGGCCAAAACCTTCCCGGACTGGGCCTGAATATCGTCCGTTACAATGCCGGGGCCTGCCTGACCAACGCCATTGACGGGTCGGTCATGCAAGTCTCCACTAATATTATCCCTGCTCGCCAGATGTGGGGGTACTGGATCAATTGGTTCAGCGACGATCCCGGCGCCAGCAGTTGGAACTGGAGCGCCGACGCCAACCAGCGCGCCATGCTTCTTAAAGCGCAATCACGGGGCGCCGATTTGCTGGAAATGTTCTCCAATTCTCCCGTCTGGTGGATGTGTTACAACCACAATCCTTCGGGGGCCGATAACGGCGCCGATGATAATTTGCAGTCCTGGAATTACGACCAACATGCCGTCTATCTGGCCACCATCGCGGCGTACGCCAGCACTAACTGGGGCGTGAACTTCGATTCAGTCGAAGCCTTTAACGAGCCGAGCGCCGATTGGTGGTATGCGCAAGGCACCCAGGAAGGCTGCCACTTTGACACGAACACGCAGGCCGATGTCATTGGCTATCTTCGCGCCGAATTGGACAATCGCGGCCTCTCGTCCGTCAAGGTTGCGGCTTCCGATGAAAACACCTGCGATGAAGCCACCGCGACGTGGGAAAGTTTCAGCCCCGCGGTTCAGGCCGATGTCGGGCAGGTCAACACCCACGGCTACGAATACGGCGGGGGACGCCGGGACTTGCTCTACGACGCAGTGGCGGGCAAGAGACTTTGGGACAGCGAATATGGAGAGAACGATACGACAGGATTGTCGCTGGCCAGCAATCTCAACTTGGACTTTACGTGGCTGCACCCGACAGGCTGGTGCTATTGGCAGCCCTTTGACGGAAGCGATTGGGGATTGATCAACGCCACCATCTCCGAGAAATGGATTGGCAATGCCTGTCCCAAATACTTCGTGCTGGCGCAATACACCCGCCATATTCGCCCGGGGATGACCATCATCGAGAGCGGCGACGGCAACTCAGTGGCGGCCTACGACCAAGGCCTGCGCAAACTGGTCATCGTCACCATGAACTACGGAACTCCCCAAACGATCACCTACGATCTTTCCAATTTCCCCCACGCGGCGGGGCCGGTCACCAGTTGGACCACGCAAACCAGCGGACAGACGGAATATGCGTCGTCGAGCTTTTCTCTGCCCGGCGGCGAGTCGTTCCAAGTTGACTTCCAGACCAACACGATCAAGACCTTTGAAATTCAAAACGTGGACCTGTTTCCTTCGCTGGGCGCAAGCCTCAAGGGAACACAGCAGCAAATTGTATTGTCCTGGCCCGATTGGGCCACCAACTACAACCTCTTCTGCGCCACCAATCTCGCGCCGCCCGCCCATTGGTCCGCGGTCACCAACTCGCCGCAAGACAGCGGCGGTTTGCTCAATCTCAACCTATCCGTCAACGCCGGCAGCCAGCGGTTCTTCCGTCTGGCCGCTCCGTGACACTGTATGTCAATCGGCCGCTGCCTCTAGCGCCTCCCTTTCTGAGAATGCCGGTATTGAGTGGGAGTTCTTCCGAAACGATCCTGAAAGAGACGGCACAAGTGGGCCGTGGTGCTGATGCCGGTCCGGCGGCAAATCTCTTCGAGACTTAGATTGGTCTGTTGCAGCAGGAAGCAAACGCGGTCCAGACGGCGGCGAATGATTTCAACCCGGACGCTGGTTTTGAGCCAGCGGCGGAAACGTTGTTCCAAGTCGGTACGGGAACGGCCGGTGTTGGAAATCACATCTTTGACGCTGATGCCATCGTCCACATGGTCGCGAATGAACCGCACCGCTTGAACGGTGATGGGATCCTCGATTGCCACCACGTCCGTGGAAGCGCGTTCGACGACTCGTAACGGCGGAATTTGCACCAAATTGCTTTTGACGCGTTTGCCCGCCATCCACGCATTGAGGAGCGCCGCAGCTTCGGCCCCGAGACGCTCCGTGTCGGGCTCGACGCTGCTCAAGGGTGGTTCGCAGAGACTGCACAAGACGTCATCATTGTCCACCCCCATGACGGCAACCTCGTCAGGCACTTTGATTTTGTGTTCGCGGCAGGCATTGAGCACCTGCTGGCCGCAAACGTCGTTGCAGGCAAACAGGGCCAGCGGCTGCGGTTGTGTTCGAAGCCACGCTGCGATCTCGTATTCACGGCCCAGGCCGCTCCGTTCGACCGCTTGAATGTCGGAGGACTGGCGGAACGAAGAACGAGTCGAAAAGATGCGGACTTTATGGCCGTGCCCGGCCAAGTATTCGGCAAAAGCCGCCGCGCGACGATCCGAGAAAGGAATGCTTTGGTAACCGCAAAAGGCGAAGTGGCGAAAGCCGGCCTGCAAGAAAAAGTCGGCCACCAGGCGGGCCACCTCGCCTGCGTCGGTATCAAAAGTGGGGATTCCCTTAAACCGGGCGTTCCCCAACACATCGACGACAGGATGCCGTAACCGCAGCAGAGCGTTGGCAGTGCGCTCGTCTTCGATGCGAGCGATAATCCCGTGGCCTTTCCAATGTTTGAGCCAGTGGGGAATGCCGCTGTGCAACTCGCGCTCTGCCGTGAAACAAGACCAAGGCCCGTGCAAATGAGAATACTTTGCGATGCCGCGCAAGATCCCGCGTCCGTAGTTCCTTGAACTTTCAATTAGGAGCGCGACTCGCGGAAGTCGCTGAACATCATTTCCCGGTGCGTTCATGCACTGATCTTGATTTGATTGAAAGCCTTTGTCTATTCTCGCTTTATGATTGGACCAAAGAAAAGCCCTTTCTCAGGTGTTGGTCCACTTTGTCTTGCTCTTGGATTTATCGGCGGACCGCGACTTCGTCTCACCCGACGGTCGGAAACATTGAGGAACGACAAGAAGGGTTCCACCATCAGGAAGCCGTGGTCGCCGCCTGTTTTTGCACTTCGCTTTGCGCCAACAGAGAGGTTTCCCATCCGCCGCCGGGGGCCTTGCAGAGGGTGACGAGGTTCTCGGTCACGGTGCGCTGGCTATCCGTGTGCTCATTCCAGACCATTCGGATTCTTTGAGCGACCAGCCGCCGCCCAGGGCTTTGTAAAGTTGAACGACCGCGAGCCGGCGCCCGGCCTCGATCTGCGAGAGCGCGTTTTCCGCGGGAAAGAGTTGCTGCTGAGCCTCGAGAACTTCGTAATAACTCGCCTTGCCTTCCTTGTAGCGGTCGGTCGCTACCGCCACCGCATCGCGGCCGGCATTGACGGCCTCGGCTTGCTCAACTTGTTCCTCGTCAAATCTGCGGTGGGATATGAGCGCGTCGGACACCTCTCGGAACGCACCGAGAGTGGTGTCTTGGTATTGAAGCTTCGCTTCCTCGCAGGCGGCTTTGGCCTGACGGTAGCGCCCCGTCAACCGTCCTCCTGTGAATAAGGGGCCGGCGGTACTGACCGCCAGCGACCAAGTGTTCGCGCTGCCGGATAACAGATCCTTGAGTTCGGTGCTGGTGCCGCCGTAGAAGGACGTTAAGCCGATGCGCGGAAAGAAGTCTCCAATGGCCACGCCAATCTCCGCGTTGGCCGCACGGACCTGCTGTTCAGCCGCCCGAACGTCGGGCCGGCGCTCCAGCAGAGTCGAGGGCAATCCCACCGGGATTTCCATCGGCATCTCCTGGGCCAGCAGGGTCGAGGTGCGATTCACCGGTCCGGGGTTGCGTCCCAGCAGCGTGTTGATTTCGTTTTCTTTGAGGGCGATTTGGCGCTCGGTTTCCGGGATGTTGGCTGAAACCGAGGCCAACGCCAACTTGGCGCGCGACAACTCCAGCTTCGAAGCCAGTCCGCCGGCGTGCTGAGCGTCAAAGAGCTTGTAAGTGTGCTCGTAGGAATCACGGGTGCGTCTGGCGATTGCAAGCTGGTCGTCCAATTCCAGCAACTCGAAATAGGCCTTTGCGACGCTGCTGACGACGGAGATCATGACCGTCCGACGGCCCTCTTGCGTAGCCATGAAGTTGGCACGGGCGGCCTCATTCATCCGGCGGACACGACCCCAGAGGTCAATTTCCCAAAGCGCCCCAAAGCCAGCCAGGAACCCGTTCATGGTCTGGCCACCGTTAGGGGTTGGCAGGTCGAGGAACGAATTCCGTCCCCGGCTGGCTTCCCCTCCATACCCCACTTGCGGCAGGAATTGAGAGCGCGCCTGCATCTGGAGCGCGCGGGCCTGGTCCACCCGGGTGAGGATAATTCGCAAGTCGTAGTTATTGGTAAGGGCGACGCGAATCAGGTCCTGGAGCACCGGGTCCTTGAATACCCCCCACCAGGGAAGATCGGCCAACGAGTTGGTCGGGACCTGGTTTGTAGAGTCGCGGTAACTAACCGGCGCATTCACCGCGGGACGGTGGTAGTTCGGGCCAACGGCGCAGCCGGCCAGCGTCAGCACAACGACGCACCAAAACGGCAGTTTGAAAAGAGATGAGCGCATAACATTGTGGTTACTTGATGAATTTCAGCTTGGCACAGAAGACATAGTAGAGCGTCGGCAACATGACCAGGGTCAGCACGGTGGCAAGGAGCAGGCCAAAGATGTGGACTGCCGTCAGTGGATGCCAGAGCGCACCGCCGGTCAGGAACAGCGGAACAAGCCCGCCGACCGTGGCGAGGACTGTCACCAGCACCGGGCGCAGACGCGCGAGGCCGGCCTGCACCAGAGCCTCTTCCAACGGCAGCCCACGAGCGCGCGCATGCTCGATGAAGTCGCTGAGGACTATAATGTGGCTGACCATGATGCCGGCCAGACTGACCATCGCCAGCAGCGCCATGAATCCCAAGGGCGAGCCGGTGACCCATAGCCCAAGCAAAGCGCCGATAAGCCCCAGCGGCACAGTCAGCATGACCACCACCGATTTGATGACCGAGCTGAACTGCAGCACCATCGTCAAGGCAATCAGCACGAGCGATATCTGCATGACCAGCCCCATTTCCGCGTTGTTTTTGCGCAACTCCTCATCCTCACCGGCAAACTTCATTTCGTAACCCGGCTCCAATTTGATTTTGGCCAGGCCCGCTCGCGCACGGTCCAGCACCTGCGAAGGCAGCTCTCCGAAAGGCGCGTAGGCTTTGACCGTCACCGTGCGAAGCTGGTTGTAGTGGGGAATCGTCACGAACTCCGGCTGGATTTTCAGCCTCGAGAAACTCTCGAACGGGACGGCTTTCCCGTCCGGGGTTGGCGCATAGAGGCCGCGGATCTTGTCCACTTCACTGCGCTCCTCGATGCGACCGCGAGCCAGAACCGGGATGAGCCGGTCACCCTCCCGCAACTCCGTCACCTTTAGCCCGGTGAAGGAAGCCTGGGCCACCGCGCCGATTTGCTGATTGTCCAAGCCCAGCGAATTAGCGCGGTCCTGGTCAATATCGATCTGAATGTTCGGCATGCGCAAGCCCAGGTCATCGAACACATGATAGCCGCCGGCCGCGCGGAGTTCGGCCGCCGTCTGGTCGGCCAATAGCCGCAGTTTATCGAGGTTGTCGCCGCTAAGACGGATTTGAATGGGTTCCTTGACCGGCGGTCCCTGCTCGAGCTGCTTGACCACGCAACGCGCACCGGGAACCGATTGGTCCAGTTCCTGGCGCAGCTTGACGAGCAACTCTGTCACCTCGTCCTCGTGCCGGGTGTTGATGAGAATCTGCGCGAGATAATTTGCCGGTTCCTTTGGTTCGATGTTGTAGTAAAAGCGAGGAGCGGTGCCGCCCGAGAACACTGCCGCGCTGGAGACCTCCTCATGGCTTTTGATCAATGCCACCACTTGATCCACCGTTGCCCTCATGCTGGTCAGCGAGTCGGTTGAAGGCAGCTCGATATCCACCAATAACTGGTTGCGCTCGGCCGGCGGGAAAAACTGGCTTCCCAACAGCGGAACCAGGAGGCAGCTCAGAGCCAGCAGCGAATAGCCCACGCCCAGGACCAACCAGGGGCGCTTGAGGGCTCCTTGGAGTGCGGCGCGGTAGTGGGGCAAGACAGCAGCGAGCGTCCGGTCCACATACCGAAACAGGAAGAACGATCGGACCTCGCCGCCTTCGTCGAAGCCTTTCTGTCCCCGCAGAACGTAAAAGCTAATCAGAGGGGTGAATGTGACTGACACCAGGAGGGCTGAAAGCAAAGCCAGGGTGATCACTGCCGGCAGACTTTTCATAAACTCACCCTTGTCCCCGGTGAGCAGCAGCAACGGCAGGAAAGCGAAGATGTTGATCAACGTCCCGAATACCATCGGGTGCCGCAGGTGAAGCGGGCCAAGCCAGGCCGCGCGCAACCGCGGCTCTCCCCGATGCAGCTCGCGGTTGATGCCGTCCGAGGCCACTACCGGCACATCCACCAGCATTCCCAGCGCGATGATGAGCGAGGCAATGGAGATCTGTTGCAAGGGAATGTGAAGCAGTTGCATGCCCACCAACGTCATGGCGACGGTCAGGGGAACGGCCATGGCCAGCACCAGCGCCGAACGCCAATCCATCAGGAACAACCCCACGATAATCACGATGACCACCGCCTCCACGAAACATTTGACGAAGTGATGGATGCGATGCTCGACGGCCGTGGGTTGGTCGGACAGCACGCGGAACTCCAGGCCTTCGGGCATGCGGGCCTTCATGGCACCTGCCACTTTCAACACGTCCCGGTTGAAATAGCGAATGATTTTGCCATCCCGCATCTCGACAGCCACCATCACCGCCCGGCGCGTGTCCAGCGGCCCATTCGTGGCCGTCCGCCCTAGAATATCCACTTTGTAAGAAATGGGCGACTCATACATCCGGCGGATGTCAAAAATGTCGCGCAGATACACCGGCGCACCGCCGCGGCTCATGCCCACCACGGTGCCGAGCATGTCGCGCTCGGTTTTATATTCGCCGGAGAGTTGCACCGGGAAATTGCGTCCCTCGGTTCGCATTGTGCCGCCGGGAATCACCGCGTTGCGGGCGCTGATGGAGTTCATCACCGTCTGGGCCGTTAGTCCGTAGCCGGCCAGATTGGCATCCGAAAACAGCAGATACACCGTTTCCTGCACAATGCCGATCTTGGTGACTTTGCCGACGCTCTCGACTTGCTTGAGCGCATCCTCAAAATCGCGCGCCAGCAATTCGAGCGTCCGATAGCTGTAGCGCGGCGGGGCCGAGGCCCGAATTTGCGGCAGCGGGTCCTCGTCTCCCATCAGCAGGATCGGCTGAGTGAAATCGGGGTGATATAATTCCCGGTCGGTGCCGGTGAGTTTTCTGGTGAAATCCGCGATAAAGCGCTCCAAATCTGCCCGGCTGGCTGAAGTTTCCAGGTCAGCCAAAAAAAGCGAATGCCCTTGGATCGTTCGCACCTCTTTGGCCAGGCCGGCCCTGCGGATGGCCGTTTCGAACCGGCCGCTGAGCACCTGGCGGTACTGTTGAGAGGCCGCCGGGAAATAGGCCGCCACGGCTGCGTGATTCGTCGAAGGTGCTCCTCTTCGTGCCTCGGCCAGCCGCTCCCGCACCAGACTGGCCCGAGCAGCGCACTCGGCATCGGTGATGGGAGGACTGACCAATCCAAACAACAGCGTGATCGTGTTGCCGAAATCGGTATTGAGCCACGGCTTACGGGTCCCCTCAGGCAACTGCACCTCCTGAATCTTGGCCCGCACTTTGTCCCACTCCTGGTCAATCGTGGCCGTGGAAGCGGGAAGCTGTTTGATGGTCATCGTGGAGATGCCCGGCCGGGATTCCGTCTTGATCTCCTCGATGGATTTGAGCTCACTGATCTTGCGCTCGATGGGTTTGGACACCAATTCCTCCACCTTCGAAGACGTCGCCCCCGGGAACATCGTGACCAGCATGGCCGTTCGCTCGGGAATGGTCGGATCCTCCTGCTGGCCGAGCTTGGTATAAGCCACGGCTCCCCACACCAGCACCGCAATCAGGGCCAGCCAACTCACCTCCCGGTGCTCGACAAAAAACTGGGCCGGGCCACCGGACTCAACTTTATTTTCGACTGGTTCAGACATTGGAACGTATCTCCTTTCAGGGCTTACTTCGCAGCCACACTGTCTGTAGCGACTTCGATGGGAGCGCCGTCATACAGAAAACTCGCTCCTGAAGTGACGACCCGCTCGCCCGCTCGCAATCCTTCGGTAATGAGAATTGAACTGTTGAGAATATCGCCGGTCTTGACCGCGCGCTGCACCGCCTTGCCATCCTGAACGACAAAGACCCCTAACTGCGCCTGTCCATTTGCTTCCGAACGGCTATCCGGAGCAAGGGTCACCAGCGCCGAGAGCGGAACGAAGACCGTGCCCGGTGTCACCGCTGGCGTGTCGCCGACGTGGATGCGCGCCGTCATACCCGAGCGCAGCAGGCCGTCTGGGTTGGGCACCTTGATCACCACGCGAAACAACCGGCCCTCGGTACTGGCCGCCACTCCCACCTCCGAAATGCGACCACGAAACGGCGGCAGATCCTCTAACCCCGACACCTCCACCTCCACCTCCTTGCCTGGGGCGAGCCGCCCCACCAACCGATCCGGCAATCCCAACTCGACGGACATCAAGCTGGTGTCGGCAAAACGTAGCACCCGCTGGCCAGGAGCCAGCGTGACGCCCGAATTGACATAGCGAGCCAGCACGACTCCGTGCTTGGACGCCACCAGCCGCGAATCCCGGAGGTTTTGCTCCGCCTGGTCCAGTTGGGCCTGGGCCGTTTGCCAGTCCGCTTCAGTCACATCGAGTTCCTGCTGGGAAATGGCATCCGTCCCGCGCAGCTTGCGAAAACGCTCGAGAGTCTTGCCCGCCAGTTCCGCGTGGGCCCGAGCCGAGTTCAACGCATTAGTGAAGTCAGCCTGCTTCAACTCGGCCAGGACCATCCCGGCTTTCACCGGCGTCCCCTCGTCCCAATCTGTGCCGGTCGCCGGCCCGATGCCGACCAAAATCCCTCCCACTTTGAAGCTCAAGTCCGTTTCGTGGTCGAACTTCACCAGTGCCAGGTAAGAAGCCTCGTCGTCGGACCGGACATGGTCCATCGCTTCAACCACCGCGGTGCGCACCAAAGATTTCTCGGGCGGTCTGGCCGCCGGCTTCCCGCATCCGACGAGCGCTAACGCCACGCATAGTAACGTCAGCCCTATGCATCCGCCTCTCGCCAAGCGGAGCCTTGAATTAATGTTATAGATCATAAGCTGTCTTGGATTTTTCATGTGCAATTCCCGCTAAAGGTTTGTTCTCGTTGAAGGACCGCCAACGAACGCTCCGTGAGGAACCCGGCCAAATGCGCTCGCTTTGGCAGACCTACGGCTAACTGAACCAAGGGGTGGTGCGGGTTCTCTGCTGCTAGACAGTAAAGAACACACTCACCAATCAAGCGCAGCGCATGGAGCGGGATGGTTTCGCTGCTGGCGCCCGTAACGAGCAGGTCTCTCATTACCCCTTGGAACATGACAAAATCCCGCTCAAGCCCGGATGCCACATACGTGTGCGCTCCGCAGGCTGGGTCCACCAATTCCCGGGCCAGGAGCTTGGGAATCCAGGCGCGCTGGGCACTGAGTCTCTGCAACAGGGACTCGACAAGCTTTAGCAGCCTCTGTTCAGGCGGCAATTGAGCACAGGACGCCAGGAAGTCCTCGTCGCGATCAGAAAGCCGCCGGCCAGCCTCCATCATCACGGCCTGATAAAGTCCCTCCTTGCCCCGGAAGTGGTAGCAGATCCCAGCCACATTGGTCCCGGCGCGCTTGGAAATCTCCCGAAAGTGTGTTCCGTGAAAACCAGCCTCGGCGAACATTTCACAGGCGACCTCCAGCACTCGGTTCCGCGCGGCCAAGGGGCACGCGGTGGGGCTGGTTGGCCAATCTGCTTCTTTGCCCTGCTGGATTCGCATACAAAGCCGACTTACGCAATGGCCGTGCCAACGACCTTCGAAATTCATAAGGTGCTGGGCTTCAAGCAGTAACGGCTTGGAACCGACTCGCCTGCTGAGGCTCGAAATTTCGAAGACTCGAAAAACAGACAATCGTTCGTTCGGTTCCTCGTGCATGCAGGCAGGCGCCCATTTCCCGACGCAAGTGAAACGCTCGCAGCAGTCCTTGTGGGGTTCTCAGCGATACGCTTCTGCCAGGCCGCTCATGTCCGGCGGAGGCGTGCCTGTCAAATACCCGGAAGTCGCAAGAGACTTTGTTTTTCGAACCTTCGAAGTTTCGAGCCTGAGCCGCGAGCCGCTTGTAAGTCGTTAGTATGTCAACCTCAGCAACTTCTGCGTTTCGGAGATAGTTGGCATGTCAGCTGCGTAACTCAGTTCTGATTGCGAATCGCATTCAACAATATGAACAAGAGCCGAGTCTCAAGCGCCAAAGCGGCGGTCGCGAATGTGGGCAAGAATTCTGGCGAACGTCGAGAGCCATCTGTCGCATTACAGGGAGAATGGACCCAGGTTGGTTCAACTGAACGACGATAGAGAATTCACAACATGGAAATTCGAATTCATACATGCGGAGGGTCAGTGGAGACCTTTTCCCAGGACAATCCGGCCCTGGCAGCTCGGATATTGAAGGGAATCCAGCCCGCAAAAGTGTTCGCCGGCAACATCATCACAATTGCCGGCGATTATTCCCTGACATCCTTCGTCGCTTCGCGGGTCAACCGCGTTGACCTGATCAGCGAAGATCTTCCTGTTTGGAGACATCCCCCCGACATCTTGAATGTGGTCGAGCTGTTCGAGGACGAATTCCGAGAGCGAAGTCATCTGAACGACCCGGCGCGGCTGGAACGACGCCGAAGCCAGAAACAGACAGGTGAATTCGCCATGGTCTTCGTGGAAGTGGAAATGACCGGCGGGAACCGAATATTTCTGGCGGCTGAGATCCAAGTGGCATTGGAAGCGGAACGGCTTCAACGGCTGCACATGCTGTTCTCCGCGCCTGCGGTCCACTTCCGGTTGTTGCAGGAAGGCATCTCGATCCTGAACCTCAAAAACCTCGTCCGATTCACATTCAATCCCGGCCCGGATTTCACGCCCATTAACGCCTGGCCGGCACACCACCTTTCCTGGCGCCAAGGGTCCGGGCGCATAGGCGATGCGATGGCTGGAACAAATCCAAATTGCTAAATGAACATTACCGTATTCATAACTTTCTGGCTTATCGTCCTGGCCCGGATCACAGACGTTTCCTTGGACACCATCCGCATGGTCTCGGTCATTCAAGGCCGGCGCGCCTTCGCCGCGGTTCTCGGGTTCTTCGAGGCGGTTGTCTATATTTGCGCCGTCGCCAAGGTCCTGCTGAACATGAATCAACCCGTGTATGCTGTCGCCTACGGGCTGGGGTTCGCGCTGGGGACTTACTTGGGAATGGTCATCGAACAACGGCTGGCCTTTGGCAAGCAACTGGTGTTTCTGCTCACCCCTAAAGGACCAGAGTTGGCCCAAGTCTTGCGCGCCGGAGACTATCGCGTGGCTGAAGTCAAGGGACATACCCGGGACGGCGATCTGACGATACTCTGCGTGGAGATTCCGCGGCGCGAAGCACAGAACCTGGTACGCCTTGCCAGTGATGTTGATGAGCGCTGCGTCTTCATCGTCAGCGACATCCGCCTGGTGGACTTTGCGGAACGCGGAGCCCCGAAAGCCATCGAGCGCAAGCATTCGTGGGTCTTTCCTTTAGAGCGGCTCGCATCCTTCAAAAGAGGCATCTCATAACCCCAATGACAGCGCTTCCTGAAAATGATCTATGAAAATCGGCGTTTGCAACTCCGGGTCCAGCAGTCTCAAGTTCAGCCTGTTCGAGGCGGAGCAGGAGCTGCTTCTGGCCGACGGCAGCATTGATTGGGCGACCCAGCCAACGCAGCTCAGGCTCCGCTATCCGGGCCAACCTGAGATACGGGAGGAATTGCATCTGCGGGAGCATGGCGAGGCATTTTCGCGAATCCTTTCAGACCTCCGCACTGGCCCCCTCGCGCCCTTGCTGCGCAATGATGGACCTGCGGCGGTTGGGCACAGGATCGTGCATGGGGGAACACGATTCACAGCAGCCGTGCGGATTACAACGGAGGTTCAAGACGCAATTCATGAACTCTGTGAACTGGCGCCGCTGCATAACCTGGCCGGGCTTGAGGGAATACGCGCTATTGGAAGAGTCTTGCCCTCAGTACCGCAGGTAGCCGTGTTCGACACGGCCTTTCACGCCACTTTGCCGGCTGCGGCGCGGACCTACGCCATACCGCGGACTTGGACAACTGAGTGGGGAATCTATCGGTACGGCTTTCACGGTTTGAGCCACGCTTACTGCTCCAGGCGCGCGGCTGCGATGCTGGGTAACAGCAGCGCCCGGATTGTGATTGCTCATCTGGGAAATGGCGCCTCCGTCTCAGCGATCCGCAACGGCGTTTGCGTAGATACGTCCATGGGCTTCACCCCGCTTGAAGGGGTCGTGATGGGCACTCGCAGCGGCAGCCTGGACCCGGGCGTGCTGCTCTACCTCTTGCGACACAAGGGGCTGACTGTGGAACAACTTGACTACGCGTTGAACTACGAGTCCGGCCTGCTTGGTCTCTCCGGGACCTCTTCTGACATGCGCCAAATTCTCAAAGAGGCCCCAAACAGTCCTTACTCTCGCTTGGCCTTGGAAGTCTATATCCATCGGCTGGTGCAAACTATCGGCGCGATGGCCGCAACGCTGGGTGGGGTTAATGGATTGGTCTTCACGGCTGGCGTCGGCGAGAATTCCGCGCAGGTCCGGGAGCTCGTGTGCGAAAACCTGGGCCATCTGGGGTTGGAACTCGACACCACCGCCAATGGGCGCTGCAAGGCCGATGCGGACATCGCCAGTCGCACCTCCCCCGGGCGGATCCTGGTCATTTCAAGCAGGGAGGATTTGACCATCCTGCGAGAGACACGGCGGGTGATTTGTTCGGAGGCGCGATGGAAGTCTCCACCCAGAGAATTAGAACTGGCAACTGAAACCGTTTAACAAGAAAGTACCAATATGAGTGAAACCGCAACAGCAATCAACGATCCAAAAAGAACCCGGCGCGTCGACGAACGTCCGGCGCCGCCACCAGCAATGTCCGGAGAGGAACTCAGCAAGATAAACGCCTACTGGCGGGCGTGCAATTACCTGGCCGCCGGGATGATTTATTTGCGGGCCAATCCGCTGCTGCGCGAACCGCTTACCGTTGAGCATATCAAACTGCGATTGCTCGGGCATTGGGGCACAAGTCCGGGTTTGAGTTTTATTTATGTCCACCTCAACCGGCTGATCAAAAAGTATGATCTGAACACGATCTTCCTGGCCGGCCCGGGGCACGGGGCGCCAGGCGTATTGGCGCCGGGCTACCTCGAGGGCACCTATTCGGAGGTTTACCCCAACAAAGGCGAGGACGAAGCAGGAATGCGCGAGTTCTTCAAGGAATTTTCCTTCCCCGGCGGCATCGGCAGCCACTGCACGCCGGAAACACCCGGCTCCATGCATGAGGGCGGCGAGTTGGGCTACAGCGTCTCACACGCTTTTGGCGCGGCCTACGATAATCCCGACCTGCTGGTGGCCGTCGTCGTGGGAGATGGGGAATCCGAAACCGGCCCACTGGCCGCCGCGTGGCATTCCAACAAGTTCCTGAACCCGATCCGGGATGGGGCGGTGCTGCCGATCCTGCAGCTCAACGGCTATAAGATCAACAATCCCACCGTGCTTTCCCGCATCTCGCACAATGAACTGGAATCCTTGTTTGTGGGCTATGGCTGGACGCCTTACTTCGTGGAGGGCAGCGACCCGGCAGACATGCACCAGAAGATGGCCGCGACCCTCGAGAACTGTGTGCTCGAAATCCGGCGCATTCAGCAAGAAGCCCGCGCCGGCGGCAAAGCGACCCGCGCCCGGTGGCCCATGATCGTTCTGCGCAGCCCGAAAGGTTGGACCGGCCCCAAGGAAGTGGATGGTCATAAAGTCGAAGGCTTTTGGCGCGCGCACCAGGTGCCCCTGGCCGGCGTGCGGGAAAACCCGGCCCACTTGAAACAGTTGGAGGCTTGGCTACGCAGTTACCGGCCCGAGGAACTGTTCGATAAAACCGGCAAGCTAATCCCGGCGCTCAAGGCCCTCGCGCCCGCAGGCGACCGGCGCATGAGCGCCAATCCCCATGCGAACGGCGGGTTGCTCCGCAAACCCCTCCGTCTCCCCGATTTTCGGGACTATGCGGTCAAGGTGGACGCGCCAGGCCAGACTACGGCTGAGAACACGCGACCCCTGGGACGCTTCCTGCGGGACATCATGCGCAATAACATGCAGAGCTTCCGCGTCTTCGGTCCCGACGAAACCGCTTCCAACAAGCTGGATGCCATTTATGAAGCCAGCAAGAAACTGTGGCTGGCCGACTACCTTCCCGAAGATGCTGACGGTGGCGAACTGGCGCCCGATGGTCGTGTCATGGAACTGCTTTCGGAGCACACCCTTGAAGGCTGGCTCGAAGGTTATCTGCTCACGGGACGCCACGGGTTTTTCTCCACCTACGAGTCGTTCGTCCATGTGATTGACTCGATGTTCAATCAGCACGCCAAATGGTTGGAAAGCTGCCGCGGGTTGTCGTGGCGGGCGCCGGTTTCATCGCTGAACCTGCTCATCACCTCGACCGTCTGGCGCCAGGACCACAATGGCTTCACCCATCAGGATCCGGGCTTCCTGGACCTCGTGGTGAACAAGAGTCCAGACGTCTGCCGCATCTATCTGCCACCGGACGCCAACACGCTCCTCTGCGTCGCGGATCACTGCCTCAAGAGCACCAATTATATCAACGTGATCGTTTCGGACAAACAGAAGCATCTCCAATACATGACCATGGACCAGGCCATTGCGCACTGCACCAAGGGGCTTGGCATTTGGCCGCAGGCAAGCAATGACCAGGGGGTGGAGCCGGATGTGGTCATCGCATCGGCTGGAGACATCCCCACCAAGGAATCACTCGCCGCTGTCATTATGTTGCGCGAGAATTTCCCCAATCTCAAAATCCGGTTTGTCAACGTGGTGGATCTGTTCCGGTTGACGCCCTCAAGCGAGCATCCACATGGGCTGACCGACCGGGACTTCGACACGTTGTTCACGGAGGACAAACCGATCATCTTCAACTTCCACGGCTACCCGTGGCTCATTCATCGGCTGACCTATCGCCGCACAAACCACAAGAACCTGCACGTCCGCGGGTATAAAGAAAAGGGCAACATCAATACGCCGCTGGACTTGGCGATTCGGAACCAGATTGACCGGTTCACCATCGCGATGGACGTGATTGATCGCGTGCCGGCCCTGCGCGCCTGCGGGGCTCATGCCAAGGAGAAATTGCGCGTCATGCAGCTCGAATGCCAGGCCTACGCCTACGAGTACGGAATAGACAAGCCGGAGATGGATGGTTGGACCTGGCCAGCCAGCCGCTAACCTCCCCCGCCATGAGCGACACCCTTCCCATCATCTATCTGGCGCGCCACGGCGAGACCGCTTGGACCATCTCCGGGCAGCACACCGGGCGGACTGAATTGCCCCTCACGGCGCGCGGCGAGCGGAATGCCCGCCGCCTCGGCAAACGCCTCCAAGGCTTCACGTTTAGTGCGGTCCTGAGCAGTCCGCTGGAGAGAGTGGTGCGAACCTGTGAGCTGGCCGGTTTTGGAAAGGTCGCGCGCATTGAACCGGATCTGATCGAGTGGGATTGCGGTAATTACGAAGGACGCCGCCTTGCCGAGATCCACGCCGAACGGCCCGGATGGAATCTCTTTCGCGACGGCTGCCCCGGGGGTGAATCTCCGGGGCAGGTCGGCGAGCGGGCGGACCGCATTATTCAGCAGAGTCGCTCGCTGCCAGGCGATGTTCTGATTTTTTCCAGCGGTCATTTCCTGCGGGTACTGGCTGCGCGGTGGATAGGTCTGGAACCGGTGGGCGGCAGACTCTTTCTCCTGAGCACCGCCAGTCTGAGTGCCCTAAGCTATGAGCACAACCTATCCGAACCTGCCATTCGCCTGTGGGACGACACCTCTCATGTAGGCGGCTAACCCCCGAGCATAACAACCTGAAACTGAGCATGAACAAATCGAACGTGATACCGACTTCCCCGTCCACCCAAACTCGTGGACCGTTGCCCAAGACTGAAGCGCCCCCGGCGCCATCTCAAGCAAAAACGCAGCCTCGCGCAGCCAGGAATGGTCCGCTTGACAGTCTGCCCCAAGGAATATCCGACCTTCTGGAGCAGTACGCGTGTGGCCCAGTTCAATTCGCAGGCTCCGCCAATGCTTCCTATGAGCGACATCTTGTTTTTGACAATGTCATTTCACTCGAAGCTGCAGGATCTCGCGAACGCTTCGAGGCGCTGGCGCGCTCCGTGCGCGACCTGTTGTCACAACGCTGGGTTCGCACCGAACGGCACTACACCCGGAGAAACCCCAAGCGCGTTTACTATCTCTCGATGGAGTACCTGATCGGACGTTCACTCGCCAATAATATTACCAATCTTCTGCTTGACCCGATCGTCAGGCAGGCGGCCATGCAGGAGCATACCGACCCAATGGAACTGCTGGAACAGGAGCCGGACGCCGGCCTGGGCAACGGCGGGCTGGGACGTTTGGCGGCGTGCTTTCTGGATTCCATGGCCACGATGGCCCTCCCGGCGATGGGCTACGGTCTCCGTTATGAATACGGAATCTTCAAACAGAACACCAAGGACGGCTGGCAACAGGAACAGCCGGATAATTGGTTGCGCAATCCGGACCCATGGGAGGTGCAGCGCCCTTTGGAGAGGATCGAAGTGCCGCTGAACTGCTCGTTTGAGGTGCGTGGCGGAAGTTTGCTGCCCATTCCGGGCCGGCCTTCAAAGATCATCGGTGTGCCGTACGATAGGCCCGTGGTGGGCTTTGGCGGCAAGACCATCAACACCCTTCGGCTCTGGGCCGCAACCACCCCCGATTCCTTCGACTTTCGAGCGTTCAGCCATGGTGATTTCGTCGGCGCCGTCGCCGCAAGTTTGGCTGCCGAATCGCTCACGCGCGTGCTTTATCCGGACGATTCGACCAGCCTCGGCCAAGGCCTGCGCTTTGTTCAGGAATATTTCCTGGTCGCCTGTTCCCTGGGGGACTTGGTGCGGCGCTTCCGCCAGAGTAACGATGACTGGAACCAACTCCCGGAGAAGGTGGCGATCCAACTCAATGACACCCATCCCTCGATGGCGGTGCCGGAGTTAATGCGGATATTGCTGGATGAGGCGCGTCTCGGCTGGGACCAGGCCTGGGCGTTAACCACCAAAGTGTTGGCTTACACCAACCATACCCTGCTGCCGGAAGCGCTCGAGAAATGGCCAGTCCAGTGGTTTCAGGACATGCTGCCGCGCCATTTGGAGATTATTTTCGAGATCAACCGCCGGCTCCTGGATGACGTTCGGTCGCGCTACCCTGGGGACGAAACGCGGGTGGCAAACGTCAGCCTGATCGAAGAAGGGCCATTTCGGAAAGTCCGCATGGCCAATCTCGCCATTGTCGGTTCCCATAGCACCAACGGCGTGGCGGCGATTCATTCGGGCTTGCTCCGAACGGTTACGGTAAAAGATCTGGCCGAAATCTTTCCTGAACGCTTCAACAACAAGACCAACGGAGTCACGCCCCGGCGTTGGTTGTTGCTGGCCAACCCGCCGCTCGCGGGGGCCATAACCGAGGCCATCGGAGATCGCTGGATTGTCAATCTCAATGAGTTGCGCCGGCTCAAACCCTTGGCCGCCGATTCGGCGTTTCAAGAGTCCTTCCGTAACGCCAAACGCCAAGCCAAAGTGAAATTCGCCGAATGGCTGAAAACAACCACCGGGCAGGTCGTTGATCCGGACACAATCTTCGATTGCCAGATCAAGCGCATCCACGAATACAAGCGGCAATTGCTCAACGCGCTACGCGTGGTCGTGCTCTACAACCGCCTGCGCGCGAATCCCAGGCTCGCACAACCACCACGCACGTTTTTCTTCGCCGGCAAGGCGGCGCCCGCCTATCACCTGGCCAAGCTCATCATCAAGTTCATCAACAACCTCGCAGAGGTCATTGACGCGGACCCGGCGGTGCGAGGTCGGCTCAACGTGGTGTTCTTACCGGAGTACTGCGTGAGTTTGGCCGAGCGGCTCCTTCCGGCCAGCGAAGTGTCGAATCAAATTTCAACCGCCGGCTACGAGGCCAGCGGCACCAGCAACATGAAATTCATGATGAATGGCGCCCTGACGATTGGGACACGCGATGGGGCGACCATTGAAATGGTCCGGGAGGCGGGCGAGGAGAACTTTTTCCTGTTTGGCTTGACCGCGGACGAAGTGGTCAAAAGTCGCGGTTGGTACAATCCGCGTTGGCATTACGAAAATGAACCGGAAACACGGCTGGCCTTGGATTTGATCTCGTCGAACCATTTCAGCCCAAAAGAGCAGGGTATTTTCTCCCCCATCCTGGATACGCTGCTGGTCCACGGTGACTACTACATGCATCTGGCCGACTTGAAATCCTACCTCGAGGCCGATCAGCGTCTGGTGGATTTATACGGCGAACCCAACGCATGGGCCGGCAAGGCGATCTTGAACGTGGCCGGTTCAGGGAAGTTCTCCAGCGACCGCACCATCGCCCAGTACGCAACCGAAATCTGGAATGTGCAACCCTGCCCGTTATCATGAACAACTCCCTCTTAGAACATCAAGCCGCGCTTCCGCCTTTCAGGCCTGACTATCGTGCCTCCGGTGTGTTGATGCATGTGACCTCGCTGCCTTCGCCGTACGGCATTGGAGATGTGGGGCCGGCCGCCTTTGAGTGGGTGGACCGGCTCCACGATGCCGGCCAGAGGTGGTGGCAGGCGCTGCCCTTGGGGCCTACTGGGTATGGCAACTCGCCTTACTCATGCCTGTCCTCTTTTGCCGGCAATGCACTGCTGGTCAGCCCGGACCTTCTGATCGAGGACGGATTGCTCAGCCCAAGGGATTGTGCAATAGGCGGGGGCCTCCCAAAGCGCGCGGTTGATTTTGACGCGGTAACTGTTTTCAAGCACCGATTGCTCGACCAGGCCTGGCGCAATTTCAACTCCTCCGCGCGCCCGGAACTGCGGGCGGACTTCGAGCGGTTTTGTTCGGAACAGGCTCACTGGCTGGACGACTATGCCCTGTTCCGCGCGTTGAAGGCACGCTTGGGAGGCGCTAATCTCCTGGACTGGCCGGACGACTTGCGCAGGCGCATTCCTTCCGCCATGGCGCACGCGCGTCACGACCTGGCCGCCGAGATCAACGAAAGCCGGTTTGGGCAGTTCTTGCTGTCCCGCCAAGGAAACTGCTTGAAAGAATATGCCCACAAACGCGGCGTGCTGCTTATCGGGGATCTGCCCTTCTTCGTGTCGCTCGATTCCAGCGATGTTTGGGCCAATCCCCAGTGGTTCCAGCTCGATGCCAATCTCCGGCCACGGTTTGTTGCCGGCGTGCCCCCGGATTATTTCACTGCCAAAGGACAGCTCTGGGGCAACCCGGTGTATGACTGGGAAGCCCTTCACCGGGCGGGTTATCGCTGGTGCATTGACCGGCTAAAATCATTGCTGGCGCATGTGGACCTCATTCGGCTGGACCACTTTCGAGCGTTTTGCGCCGCCTGGCACGTTCCCCCAACCGCTCAAACCGCCGAATCAGGGCAGTGGGTCCCCGGGCCCGGCGCTGCTTTCTTCGAGGCTGTCCGCGCGGAGTTGGGGCATCTGCCGTTCATTGCCGAAGACCTCGGCATCATCACTCCCGATGTGGTTGCGCTTCGCGATAAGTTCGATCTGCCCGGAATCCGAGTGTTCCAGTTCGGCTTCGATGGCCGTCCCGATAATCCGCATCTTCCCGACAATTACGTCCCGAACACCGTCGCCTACACGGGGACGCACGACAATACCACCACTCGGGCCTGGTTTGAATCTCTGCCGGAAAATGTTCGCCAGGCTGCCAGGAGTTATGCGGTAAAGTCCGGCGGCGGGGGTGGCGAAGTCGCTTGGGATTTCATCCAGTCGGTATGGTCCTCGAAGTCCGGCCTCGCCATCGCTCCATTGCAGGACCTGTTGAATCTGGGTGTGGAGGGCCGAATGAACGTGCCTGGCATCGCCGCTGGCAATTGGCGCTGGCGCTCCACGGAGGATATGCTCGAGCCCTCAATTTTCGAGCGGCTTCGTGAACTGACAACTTCCTCAGGGCGGATGGCCGCACTAAATGCCGAGATCCAGTGCCCGGAGGCCGTGCATTGAAAAACGAACAAACATGAAAGCGACCAAACTACTCCACAATCTTGGCCAGAGCCTCTGGCTCGACAACATCACCCGCGACTTGCTCAATGCCGGAACGCTCAAACGCTACATTGAGGAGCTATCCGTCACCGGTCTGACCTCCAACCCGACGATTTTCGACCACGCCATCAAGAACAGCAGGGCCTACGACACGGCGATTCGGGACCGGCTCGCCCAAGGGAAATCCGGTGAACCGCTGTTTTTCGAGCTGGCACTTGAAGACATCAGCCGGGCGGCGGATCTTTTCCGCCCAACCTTCGACCGGACCAACGGAATGGATGGATGGGTATCCCTGGAAGTGTCACCGGTCCTGGCCTACGACGCCGCCAGCACACTGGCCGCCGCCAAGGAATTGCGCGCCCGCGCAGCACGGCCCAACGTTTTCATCAAGATTCCTGGGACAAAAGAAAGCTTGCCCGCAATTGAAGAAGCGATCTTCGCCGGCGTACCCATAAACGTAACGCTCCTGTTTTCGCGCGAACAATATCTCGCGGCGGCCGATGCGTTCATGCGCGGCGTCGAGCGGCGCGTCGATGCGGGACTCAAGCCCGATGTCAATTCGGTCGCCTCGGTCTTCGTCAGCCGTTGGGACGGCGCAGTAGCGGGCAAAGTCCCGCCCGCCTTGAACAACCAACTGGGGATTGCGATGGCCAACCGCACTTACAAAGCGTACCGGGAGCTGTTGGGCTCGCCTCGCTGGCAGCGCGCATTTAACGCGGGTGCCCGACCGCAACGACTGCTTTGGGCCAGCACCGGCACAAAGGACCCTCAAGCCTCGGATGTGCTCTATATCAAAGCGCTGGCGGCCCCGTTCACTGTCAATACGATGCCGGAAGCCACGTTACTGGCCCTGGCCGATCACGGCGACCTCGCTTCGATCATGTCCGCCGATGGAGGCGATTGCGAAACGGTGCTGACGCGGTTCAGCGAGGCCGGTGTCAACGTGGAAGCGTTGGCCGCCCAACTCCAGAATGAAGGGGCCAAAGCCTTCGTGAAGTCCTGGAACGAACTGCTCGCGGTGATTGACTCCAAGAGCGATGCGCTCAAGAAAGGAGAACCTCATGCCAACTCCGCCACTTAAGGTTCAACCTCTGACCAAGCGCAAGGCCTGGAAGGCTCTGGCGGCACACTTCCACCAGGCGCGCTGTTTGCACCTGCGTGATTTATTCGCGCAAGACCCAAAACGCGGCGAACGGATGACCTTTGAAGCCGCGGGCCTTTACCTCGATTATTCGAAGAACCGCATCACCGACGAAACGCTGAAGTTGCTCTTCCAACTGGCAACCGAATCCGGACTGAGGGATCGGATCGACGCCATGTTTCGGGGCGACAAAATCAATATCACCGAAAACCGGGCGGTGCTGCATGTCGCCTTGCGGGCGCCCAAAGACGCCAGCATCCTGTTGGATGGCAAAAACGTGGTGCCCGAGGTCCATGAAGTGTTGGAGCGCATGGCGGACTTTGCGGAACGGGTCCGCAACGGCTCCTGGAAGGGCTACACGGGGAAACGGATTCGCAACGTCGTCAACATCGGCATTGGCGGCTCCGACCTTGGTCCGGTCATGGCTTACGAAGCGCTTCGGCATTACACCAAGCGCAACATGGTCTTTCGGTTCGTATCCAACGTGGATGGCATTGATTTCATCGAAGCCACCCGCGACCTCGACCCAGCCGAAACGCTCTTCATCGTCTCCTCGAAAACCTTCACGACGCTGGAGACCATGACCAATGCCCAAAGCGCGCGTGACTGGCTGCTGCAAGGGCTGCGCGAGGACGCCAGGGCTGTCGCCAGCCATTTTGTTGCCGTCTCGACTAACGCCAAAAAGGTCGAGGAATTCGGCATCAACACCGCCAACATGTTCGGGTTCTGGGATTGGGTGGGAGGCCGCTACTCGATGGACTCCGCCATCGGCCTTTCGACCATGATCGCCATCGGCCCGGCCAATTTCCGTGCCATGCTCGCCGGCTTCCATGAAATGGACGAACACTTCCGCACGGCTCCATTCGAGCGGAATCTGCCGGTGCTGATGGCTTTGCTGTCCATCTGGTATAACGATTTCTTTGGCGCGCAAACGGTGGCGGTCTTGCCTTACGAGCAATACCTGAAGCGGTTTGCGGCCTATCTCCAGCAGTTGACCATGGAGAGCAACGGCAAACACGTAACGCTGGATGGTCGGAGGGTGACGTGCGACACCAGCGCCATTTATTGGGGTGAACCCGGCACCAACGGACAGCATTCCTTTTATCAACTGATTCACCAGGGAACCAGGCTCATTCCGTGCGACTTCATCGCCTTTGCCCACGCGCTGACCCCGCTGGGCCGGCACCATGATATGCTCCTGGCCAATGTGTTCGCCCAGGCCGAGGCACTCGCCTTTGGTAAGACTACCGAGCAGGTCAAAGCTGAGGGCACGCCGGACTGGCTTGTCCCCCACCGGGTGTTCGAGGGCAACCGGCCATCGAACACCATTCTTGCCGAGAGGCTCAGTCCCGAGACTCTGGGCAAGTTGACAGCCCTGTACGAACACATCGTGTTTACCCAAGGCGCGATTTGGCAAATTGACTCTTTCGACCAGTGGGGCGTCGAACTCGGCAAGGTTCTGGCGCAACGGATTATTCCCGAATTGGAAAGTGTCGCGGAACCGAAGCTCGCCCATGACAGCTCGACCAACAACCTCATCCGGCGCTACCGGAGATTAAAGAAAACACTATGAACGCACTTGGCTTGAACGAACAACAATTGCAGAAAATGAAGAGCCAGCCCGGTTTTGTGGCCGCGCTGGACCAAAGCGGTGGCAGCACGCCCAAAGCATTGGCTGCCTATGGAATCAGGGAAGGATCGTGGTCCGACGAAGAGGAGATGTTTGCGATTGTGCATCGGATGCGCAGCCGCATCATCGCCAGCCCCAGCTTCAACGGCGACAGGATCCTTGGCGCGATCCTCTTTGAGAACACGATGGACAGGAACATTCAAGGGCGGCCCACGGCGGACTATCTCTGGAGCGTGAAACGAATCGTCCCCTTCCTGAAAGTGGACAACGGCCTCATGGAGGAGAAAAACGGGGTGCGCTTGATGAAACCCATGCCTCAGCTCGCTGCGCTGCTCAAAAAAGCCAGGGCAAAGGGCATTTTCGGCACCAAAATGCGTTCGGTGATCAACAGGGTCAACCTTGCGGGAATCAGAGACATCGTAGATCAGCAGTTCGAGTTGGCGGCCCAAATTCTTGCAGCGGGCCTCGTGCCCATAGTCGAACCGGAAGTGGATATCCATTGCCCCGAGAAAGCCAAAGCCGAGGCCTTCCTTAAGATCTTTATAATCGAAAAGCTCGACAGGCTGCCACCCGGACAATTGGTCTTCCTCAAGCTTACGCTGCCGGAGCAAGACGATTTGTACGCCGATTGCGTCAGACATCCCAAGGTGGTGAGGGTGCTTGCGCTATCGGGAGGTTACTCGCGGGACGAAGCCAACGCGCGGCTGCGCAGGAATCACGGCGTCGTCGCCAGCTTTTCGCGAGCTTTGGCCGAGGGTTTGACAGCGCAACAATCCGATGCCGAGTTCAACGCCCGTCTGGATGGCGCCGTTCAGAGCATTTTCGAAGCCTCAACAGTGAAAGAGGCACCAAGCAAGCGCCTCGGGGTGAAAACTGCAGCCTAAACCACCTACCAAGCTAAGCGCCCATGCCTCAAGAAGCTGTCCGAATTGCCCCTTCAATCCTTGCGGCCAATTTCGCCCGCTTGGGCGAGCAAGTGGCCGAAGCAGAACGCTGCGGGGCAGACCGCATCCATGTAGATGTGATGGACGGCCATTTCGTGCCCAACATTTCGATGGGCGCGCCGGTCGTCAAATCGCTTCGCCAGGTGACGCGCTTGCCCCTGGAAACCCATCTAATGATTTCCGACCCGGACTTCTTCTTCGATGAATTCGTCGAGGCCGGCTCCGATTCCTTCATCGTGCATTGGGAGGGCAATAACAATCTGCATCGGACGCTTCACCGGGTTAAAGACTTGGGCAAACGGGTCGGGTTGGCCATCAACCCCGCGACGCCCGCCGCGGTGCTAGAGGAGGTGCTGCCTGACCTGGACCTGGTCCTGGTGATGACCGTAAATCCTGGCTTCGGGCATCAACACTTTATCCACTCGGCCTTGGCGAAGATCCAGCGCGTGCGGCGCATTATTCAGCAAGTCCGGCCTGAATGCGAACTCGAATTGGATGGCGGGATTGATGAGACAACGGCTCCACTGGGCGTGGCAGCGGGCGCGAACGTTTTAGTGGCCGGGACCTCGATCTTCGGCTGCAGTCAAGGAATTGAAACGGCAATGGGGCGGCTGAGGGAAGCCATAAAGTGAAAGAAAGATCATGAGAATTGGAATTGCGACTGATCACGGCGGCTATGGTCTAAAAGAAGAGTTGGTTGCCCAACTCCATGGCGCGGGCCACGAAGTGGTTGATTTCGGAGCCCACGAACTTAAACCCGACGACGATTATCCGGACTATGTGACTCCGCTCGCGAAAGCTGTGGCGTCCGGCCAGGTGACGCGCGGTATCGCCATTTGCGGCAGTGGCGTTGGGGCTTCGGTTTGCGCGAACAAGATTCCAGGCGTCCGTGCCTCCCTTATCCACGACCACTTTTCCGCCCGGCAAGGAGTTGAAGACGACCACATGAACGTCCTGTGCATGGGCGGCCGGACTGTCGGCCCAGCCGTCGCGTGGGACCTGGTTCAGACCTTTCTAGCGGCGGAGTATAGCCAGGCTGATAGACACCTGCGGCGACTCGGCAAAGTCGCCGCTCTGGAGAAAGTGAAATAACCAAACGGCGAATCCCATGACAGACGAGAACACAGTTCAACTGGCGATCAACACGATTCGCACGCTCTCCATTGATGCCGTGCAGCAGGCCAAGTCCGGCCATCCGGGCACGCCGATGGCTCTGGCGCCGTTGATCTACACGATTTGGAATCGGGTGCTGCAATATGATCCGCAGGACCCAATCTGGCCCAACCGCGACCGGTTTGTGCTCTCCAATGGGCACGCCTCGATGCTGCTCTGGTCCATTCTTCACCTCACCGGGGTGCATGCAGTGGATGCCGATTACGAGCGGCTGGGCGAACCGGCGGTGACTCTGGACGACATTCGCCGGTTCCGACAACTCGGCAGCAAGGCGCCCGGCCACCCCGAGTACCGCTGGGTTTCCGGGGTGGAGAGCTACGATGACAATCCCTATCTCTCTGGCGTGAATTCGAAATACCTGCCCTCCTCCTACACCGTGCCACCTGGCAGCGTCGCGGCGCTCCAAAATCGATCATCTCTCGTCACCATGGTGGCGCCCAGGATCGGGGTGAACTTTGCCCCGCTGCTTGCAAACCAGCAAACCTTGCAGGTGCTTTCGCTTGCCTATGCGCCCCAAATTGCCGTCTTCCACGAAGTCTCCGCGGAAAATTACGATGCTCATAGCTTTCCCGCCGTTGTCAGGGGCGACTGGAACGCTTTTTCTCTTAGCGCAAATAACACTTTTAATTTCATTGATGGGAGCAAATATGGCCCTACCTATCCGGGCGCCTTTCTGAATGCTTATTCAACCTGTGCCCCCCGTGAGCACCGGGAACAGATTAATGATAAGGGCACGGTTTTCTTTCAATATGACCATGACAACTGGTTTGTCCGCCCCACCGCTTCCCTGCTTGATTACGATATGATGACCAAATTGCTCCACGTCACCGGTTACCAGAATTACGCCAGCCGCTACGATATCAACGGGGGCTCCGACTTCGGATATCGCGTCGAGCCGCAACTCGCCCTCACCCTGGGCTACCGTTACGGCCATCAATACCAGGAGCCGTTTAGTTTTTCTCCGTACAGTTCGTCAAGCGATTATCAGCGCGCGCTGTTGGGCATCGAGGGCAAACCTTGGCAATGGTTGGAACTGAAAGTTCAAGGCGGACCTGATTTCCGAAACTATTCGCCGGACACTGCCACTCACATCACCCCGGTCGGTGACAAACATCTGGTGACTTATTTTGGAGAAGCCAGCCTGACCGCCACCATCACATCCAACGATACGCTGGCTTTCGTGTATAAACAGTTTCAATGGGTTTCACAACTCGGAACGATTCCATATTTCGACAGCACATATAAATTAAGCTATCGCCGCAAGATGAGCGACCGCCTCACTCTGGATTTTGAGGGATCCCTTCTGTCATCCGACTACACGAGCGGGGATTTGCCCTCCTCCAAGCGGCTCGATTTGGAGTATGTCGCCTCCGCCCGTTTGGATTATTCGTTCAATGCGCATATCAGCGCCAATCTGGCCTATGAGTTTGACGCAGGCCGTAACGATCTGGCTGGAGTTGTCAATTCCGAGACGCGCGCATTCGATAGAAATCTGATTTCCGTTGGAATGCTGGCTAAATTCTGAATGCGCTCCGGCACAACATCCTAATCGCCAGTTATGAAAGGAAATTATGAGAGGAAACACAGTTCTTAAATCCCTCGATGATCATTCTCATGAAGTGGTCGAGCAGGAGCCGGACAGGCCCGCGCCGGACTATCTGGAATCAACTCCAGCGAGTCTGCAAGAGGCGCGGCATGTTCCTTTGCCTGTTTGGGAGTCGGAATACTCCATATCCCCGGCGTATCGGCATTGGGGGATAAATGAATAGCCCGGCGGAGCCGTTGGCACTCCGCGCAAACAAATCCAGATGGCTCACACGACGATACACCGCACCGTGACCCCTGGACGAAGTTCGCCGCTCGGCGCCACAATTGTCAATGGCGGCGTTAATTTCAGCCTGTTCTCACGCAACGCCGCGGCGATAGAGTTGTTGCTCTTCGAACAGGAGGACGATCCGCGGCCATCCCGCGTGATCCCGCTGGATCCAGTGATTGACCGAAGCTATCACTATTGGCACGCCTTCGTCCCGGAATTGGAGCCGGGCCAGCTTTATGGCTACCGGGCGCGCGGGCCGTTCGACCTCGCCAGCGGCGCGCGCTTCGATGCCAACAAGGTCCTGCTCGATCCCTACGGACGCGGAGTGGTTGTCCCGCGGAACTATTCCCGCGAGGCCGCCCGCCACCCGGGGGACAACTGCGCCGCTGCCATGAAAAGCGTCGTGGTGGATCCCTCCGCCTACGATTGGGAAGGCGAGACTCCGCCAAAACGACCCTCTTCCAGGACTATCATCTACGAGATGCATGTCCGCGGCTTCACCCGGCATCCCAGTTGCGGCCTCAAGGAACACCTGCGTGGAACGTATGCCGGCCTGATCGAGAAGATCCCCTATCTGAAACAACTCGGGGTTACAGCGGTCGAGTTGCTGCCGGTTTTCCAGTTCGATCCCCAGGACTGTCCGCCGGGCAAGGTTAACTATTGGGGCTACGCACCGGTTTCGTTCTTCGCGCCTCATCAGGCCTACAGTTCGCGGCGGGACAGGCTGGGCCCGGTGGACGAGTTTAGGGACATGGTCAAGGCGTTGCACCGAGAAGGCCTTGAAGTCATTCTCGACGTGGTTTTCAACCACACCGCCGAGGGGGACCACACGGGGCCTACCCTAAGCCTGCGCGGACTGGATAATTCCATTTATTATCTCCTCGAAGCCGACCAGTCCCGTTACGCGAATTTCAGCGGCACGGGCAACACCCTCAATGCCAACCACCCCATCGTTCGGCGGCTCATCGTGGACAGCCTTCGGTATTGGGTGGAAACGATGCACGTGGATGGCTTTCGCTTCGATCTTGCCTCGATCCTCGCCCGCGACCCCTTAGGCCAGGTCATGCCCAACCCTCCCGTGTTGTGGGACATCGAGTCCGACCCGGTTTTGGCGGGAACCAAACTGATTGCGGAGGCTTGGGATGCTGCCGGCCTTTACCAAGTCGGCAATTTCATTGGCGACAGTTGGAAGGAGTGGAACGGCCGGTTCCGCGATGATGTGCGCAGTTTCTTCCTGGGGGAAGATGGCTCCGTCGAGCGGTTGGCCGACCGGTTCATCGGCAGTCCCGAAATCTACGGGCACAAAGAGCGGGAGGCCGAGCAAAGCGTCAACTTCGTCACCTGTCACGACGGGTTCACCCTGAATGACCTGGTGTCCTATAACCAGAAGCACAACGAGCTGAACGGCGAAGACAATCGTGACGGCGCCAATGACAATCGAAGTTGGAATTGTGGTGTGGAAGGCCCCACCGACGACCCTGTCATCGAAAAGCTGCGCGAGCGTCAGATTAAGAACTTTCTGGCCACGACCCTCCTTTCCTTGGGCGTGCCCATGCTCTTGATGGGCGACGAAGCGCGGCGCAGTCAGCGCGGAAACAATAACGCCTACTGCCAGGACAGTGAAACCAGTTGGTTCGACTGGAACTTGGTGCGGCAGCACGCGGGCCTCCATCGGTTTGTCGAACTCCTGGCGGCGCGCCGCGTTTTGCGCAAAATGGACAGTGAGCGCCAAAGGCGGAGTTTGAACCAGCTCCTGCGAGGCGCCAGCAAGGCCTGGCACGGCGTCAAGCTTCACCAACCGGACTGGAGCGAGCAATCGCACAGCCTGGCGTTCAGTGCGGAGTTGCCCGAAGAAAACCTGTCTTTTCATCTTATCTTCAACGCTTATTGGGAACCGCTCGAATTTGAGTTGCCGGCAGAAATGCACGCCGCCGGCCATCCCTGGCGCCGATGGATTGATACGTCACTCGAATCCCCTGACGATATTCAGGATTGGCCGGCCGCACCTGTGGTTACGGGGCGAACGTATCGCGCCGGATCTCGTTCGCTGGTGGTGCTGATTGCCCAAGGGAGTGAAGCAACGGGTTTTTAAAAGGGCGGACCGTGAAACGAGTTGGTTTAATTCAGGGAAGGCTGTATTCGGGTTTCTTCAGGCCCCACTTTGTCATCCTTGAAAGTAAAGTCGTAGGTTTCAGGCCCAGTAGTTCCGCTGCGCTATCGCGTCCGCTGATCTTCCAGTTGGCCGCTTCCAACGCCAGCACGAGGTTGTCCCGTACGAAGCGTTCAAGCTCGACTTCAGTGAGGAACTTGGGTTGCGCCGGGTTTCCAGCGGCTCTGGCAATCGGCAGCGCGGGAGGCGCCGCTTGGCTGCTGATGGGCAGGTCAAATTCCAAAGCCCCGCCGCGGGCCAGAATCACCGCGCGCTCAATCACGTTGCGCAATTCCCGCACATTGCCCGGCCAGTCGTAACTCTGGAGTTGCGTGACCGCAGCCCGCGTCAGCCGGGGCTTGGCGCACTTCATTTCCTTGGCCGAAAGCTCGACAAAATGTTTCGCCAACAGTGGGATGTCATCCATCCGGTCCCGCAGTGGCGGAACTTGAATCGGAAACACATTCAGCCGGTAATAAAGATCTTCCCGGAATCGGCCCGCAGCCACCGCTTTCTTCAAATCGCGGTTGGTCGCGGCCACGATGCGCACATCGGCATGGCGCGTCCGGTCGTCACCAACGCGTTCATATCGCTTCTCCTGAAGAACGCGCAACAGCTTGTTCTGGATGTCCAACGGAATCTCCCCCACTTCATCCAGGAAAATGGTCCCGCCTTCAGCCGTTTCAAAGCGTCCGGCGCGGTCCTTCACGGCTCCCGTAAAAGAGCCTCTCACATGGCCAAAAAACTCGCTTTCAAACAGCTCCCGGGGAATGGAGGCGCAATTGACTCGCACCAAGGGGCCTTCCTTGCGAGCGCTGCGGCGGTGTATTTCGCGGGCCACCAATTCTTTGCCCGTTCCGGTCTCGCCCAGAATGAGCACCGCAGCTTCCGTTGGGGCCACCACATCAATCTGGCTGCCAACGTGGCGCAAGGCGGCGCTTTGCCCGATAAGGTGACCAAAGGCCTTGGCCTCAGCCACCTCCTCCTGCAAGCAGGTATCCTGCGGTTCCAGTTGGGCGTCCCGGTGCGGTAGAATTCCGGTGAAGTCCCGCAGCAGCGTGTCGTGGATTTCGCATGCTGGCAGGTTGCGTTCTTCGATCACGGGCACCTGCCATGCGACCGGCAGATCTCCGGACCGCAGGCTGTTTAAATCAAGAGTTGGAGAACATGTGTCCATTCCTCCTGTAATGCGCCGGAACCATCCAATGTTCGCCAAAGTGTTTGCGCCTTACTCTCAATCCCGAGGCCAACTGCAGCCATTCGAGAGGCTGTCCACCCCGCTCCACGCCGGGCTTTTATCTTGGATTTCAGCTTATGCCGGCGTATTAGGTGAAAGCTATGGCTGAAACTGCTGAAATTACGCAGGTTCTGCAGGCAATTGGTCGCAGCGAGGAAGGCGCGGCCGAAAAGCTGCTTCCTCTGGTGTATGCCGATTTGAGGCGATTAGCGGCCGCGCGAATGGCGCATGAGATGTCCGGCCAAACGCTTCAGCCGACGGCCTTGGTGCATGAGGCCTGGTTGCGGCTGGTGTCCGACGGAGACCGAACCTGGCAAAACCGCGCCCATTTTTTCGGCGCAGCCGCCGAGGCGATGCGCCGCATTTTAGTCGAGCGGGCACGTCACAAATCCCGGCTCAAGCATGGCGGCGGTCAAGCGCGGTTGAACATCGAGGATTTGGAACTGGCTCAGACGACGCCCGACGACAAGGTTTTGCTGGTTGACGAAGCGCTGGTGCGCCTCAAGCAAGAAGATCCCGAACTGGAGCGCATTGTCGTGCTGAAGTTCTTCGGAGGCTTGAGCAATGAGGAAATCGCTGAGACTCTGGGACTTGCGCCCCGCACGCTGGACCGGCAGTGGGCTTATGCCAGGGCCTGGCTGTTTCGCTACATTAGCCAGCACCTATGAACGCCGAAAATTCTGCAACATTTTGGCGAAAGTGGGCTGCGTTTGTCGCATAAGAGGTGAATGGACAAATGAGTACCCGAGTCCCACGCGAAAAGGCGGTCTTTTGCCAGGCGCTGGAAATCACTGACCCGGAGCAACGCCGTCGGTTCCTCGAACAGGCTTGCGGCGCCGACCAAGATTTGCGCCAACAGGTTGAGAGGCTATTGGCCCTTTCGCAAAGCGCCGGCGATTTCTTCCAAGACTGTGCTCCTGCATTGGCGCCGGTGGCCGCCGATGCTGCCCAGGTCCTTTCGGCGGCCGAATCGGCGGTTGAGGCTGAGATCCCCGAAACCAAGTGCATCGGCCCGTACAAGTTGCTCCAGAAGCTTGGGGAAGGGGGTTACGGGGTGGTTTATATGGCGGAGCAGGAACAGCCGATTCGCCGCCGGGTGGCTCTGAAGATCATCAAGCTGGGGATGGATACGAAAAATGTGATCGCTCGGTTCGAGGCCGAGCGCCAGGCGCTCGCCCTGATGGACCATCCAAACATCGCCCGGGTTCTGGATGCCGGAGCCACCGAGACCGGACGGCCGTACTTTGTCATGGAACTGGTCTATGGCGTCAAAATCACCGACTACTGCGACCAGAACCGCGTCAGCATGCAGGAACGGCTGCAGTTGTTCATCCAGGTCTGCAACGCGGTCCAGCATGCCCATCAAAAGGGAATCATCCATCGGGACCTCAAGCCGTCAAACATCATGGTCACCATGCATGACGGAGTTCCAGTTCCCAAAGTGATTGATTTCGGGATCGCCAAAGCCACCGAGCAACGCCTGACGGACAAGACGCTCTTCACCTCGTATGCGCAACTGATGGGCACCCCCGCCTACATGAGCCCCGAACAGATGGAGTTGAGCGGATTGAACCTGGACACCCGCAGCGACATTTACTCGCTGGGGGTATTGCTCTACGAACTCCTGACGGGTCGCACCCCCTTTGACACGACGGATTTATTGAAATTGGGGGTGGACGAACTGAGACGCACGGTGTGTGAGCGGGAGCCGTTAAGCCCCTCGGCAAAACTCCAAACCCTGAACAATGAGGAATTAACCAAGACGGCCAGCAGACGCCAGGTCGAACCGCCCCGGCTGTTGTCTCAGCTCCACGGTGATTTGGATTGGATTGTGCTGAAGTGCCTGGAAAAGGACCGCACCCGCCGTTATGGGGGGGCCAACGCGTTGGCATTGGACATACAGCGCTACTTGGATGAGGAAGCCGTTCTCGCGCGTCCACCCAGCCAGTTGTATCGGCTGCAGAAGCTTGTGCGCAGAAACCGAATGGTGTTCCTCTTTGGAGCAGCGGCCGTCACGGCTTTGCTCGCGGGCACGATTATTTCGACCCTGATGTTCTTTAAAGAGCGGGAGGCCCGAAATTCCGAAGCACGGCTGAGGAAAGAGGCTGAAGTGCGAGAACAGGCGTCGCATGTCGCGTCCTTGGTGACCCAAGGCCGTTTTGACGAGGCCGACAAGCTCGTGGCAGGTCTTCCGCTAAACAAGCCTTCGGTCGAAATTTCCTCCGAATTGCGCGCCCTGGGTGACCGCCACGCCGCCAGTGGCCGGTGGCCCGAAGCGGTCGCCCGGTTCGAATCGCTCGTCAAGGTGAACCAACTCGATCCTCCAGACTTGATTTCCGAGGATCAATTGAAATTGTCTGTCGCCTTCCTCAAGTCGGGAAACCGGCCCAGCTACGAGGAATTCCGCCAGAAGGAATTAGCCAAGTTAAGCCCGATCAACATCGCTTCAGAATACCGGACCTTCAAAGTCGGCTTGATGCTGCCATCCGATCCGAACCTGCTGCAATTGTTTGTTCTCGGGGCGGAGCTTGTTGAAAAGAGATTTCCAAATGCGAAAGAGTTGCGCCCAAACCCGCGTCATATGGCGCAATGGTCGGAGGCGCTGGCTCTGCTGGAATATCGGCAGGGTCATTTTATGGAAGCCATCGGTTGGTGTTATCGTCAAGGCATCGAGGATTCCGCCAACGCGCGAACCGCTACTACCTCCTTGATAAAAGCCATGTCGGGTTGGCGACTGGCTGGTTATCCGGAGGCGGCTGCGAATTGGAACCAGGCCTACGAATTGATCCATGCCAAGTCGCAGGAAGGCCTCGATGTCGGGAGCGCCTCTTCCACGTTGTTTCCCGGGACACCGGATGACCTCGAGGGTTCCTGGTACGATTGGGTAATTGCGGATCTGCTGTTGCGCGAGTGCGATGAACTGTTTGCGCAGAGCGAGCGCACTCTGGATTCGATGTCCAAGTCCAATTCCGTTTCCAAAGACACCGTTGTGGCCCTCGCTCGGGCGCTGGGCGAGTGGCATGCCGTACGCGGTGAATGGGAGCAGGCGCGCAACCGCTTTTCTCAGTTGTCCGAGGGCGGTGTTGCCAGGGATTACTTCCTCAGTGCAATCACTGCTCTAAAGCTGGGTGATGAGTCAGGCTTCTTTCGGATTCGCGACCAGGCCATCACCCGGTTCAACGGCACAACGGAGGCATGGGGTGATGAGAACGTCATGCAAGCGGGCTTGCTCCGGCCTCTCGATAACACTTCCGCAGCGGCCTTGGAGCCCTTTGCCCAATTCCTGGAACGCGCCGTGGCCAGCGCCGGGCCGCTCAAGGAGGGAACGTTCGTGCCTGCCTCATGGGATTTAGCGCTGCTCGGCCTCTTTGAATGCAGGCGCGGCAATTACGCCAAGGCTCTGGATTGCTGCCAGCGCAGCCTTGTCACCTGCACGTATATGGCAATGCCCGCTGCCACGGATCGGGTCATCCGAGCCATGTGCTTCTCCAAGCTTGGCGACAATGCGAGTGCATGCTCGGAGTTGGACGGGGCGAAAAGTCTTGTCCAGAGCGGTCTCAATTTTGGATACGACAGGTGGAACTGGCCAGCGTGGGTCTTCGCTCGCCTCCTGCTCCAGGAGGCCGACGGCTTGATTCCGCAAGCGCCCCCTCCCGAACCACAAAAATAGATTCATGGAACCGACCAGCGACACGCGCAGCGACAGACGATTTGATCCGCATCGGGCGGCGCAATTCCTCATGGAGATTGCCCAGGAGCGCTCGCTGGAGCCGATCCTGAAGAAAATCGTCGAACACGGGTCAGAGTTCACCGAATATGCATTTACTCAGGTGTGGTTGGTCGAAAAAGGCGACCTGTGCGCGACCTGCAAACATCGGTCTGAATGCGCTGACCAGTCCCGCTGCCTGCATTTGGTCGCGGCAAAGGGCAGATCAATTCTGGCTCACGGACAGGGGCTGCGGGAGTACGAGGATCTCAATGCTCGCGTGCCACTGAATTTCGGCCCGCTGGGAGAGGCGGTGGCCAGCGGTCAGCAAGGACTGGTAACGAAGTCGGACCAGCAGCCGATTTCCATCGCCGGCTTTGATTGGTTGCGCGACGAGGGTGTCCGCTGCTTCGCGATCAGCCCCATTCGGTTCAAGGGAGAGGTTTTGGGAGCCATTGTGGGTTTTACTCGCGAATCTGTGCCGGAAGTTAGCCGGCCTTGGGCGCTGATTTTCGCCGACCACGTGGGGGCAGCCATTGCCAACGCGCGCGCTTTTGAGGAAATCTGCGTGGCAGGCAAACGCGTTGAGCAAGCCAACCAAACGCTTGAGCGGGAACTGGCCGAGCGCAAAGAAGCGGAGGAGAAACTCAGGCAAAGCGAGCAGCGGTACCGCCGGCTCGTGGATACGGCGTCCGAGGGCATTTGGGAACTCGATGAGCAATTCGTAACCACCTTGGTGAACCGGCGCATGGCGGAAATGCTTGGGTACGAACCAAAGGAGATTGTGGGCAGGAAGCTCCATGAGTTTCTGTTCGCGGACGACCAAGCCGAGATGTCAGCGAGAATAGCAGCCCGTCGCCAGGGGCTGACCGAGCGCTATGAGCAGAGATACCGCCGCAAGGATGGCAGCACCGTATGGATGTATGTTTCGGCCACGTCCATGTTTGATGCCGAGCATCGTTTCACAGGCTCCTTCGCCATGCTGACGGACATCACCGAGCGCAAGCGGGCGGAGGAGGCGTTGCGCCGCTTGAATCGCGAACTGCGGGCGATCAGCAACTGCAACCAGACACTCCTGCGCGCCACCGACGAGCAGAGTTTGCTCCAGGAAATCTGCCGGATCGTCTGCCAAGAGGCGGGCTACCGCGTGGCGTGGGTGGGCTATGCCGAACACGACGAGGCCAAAAGCGTGCGGCCTGTCGCGTGGACCGGAGCCGAGGAGGAGACTCTCGCAAAGCTCGGCATTACTTGGGCCGACACCGAGTGGGGACGCGGCCCTGGCGGAACAGCCATCCGGACCGGGAAAACTTCCTGCCTTGAGGATTACGCAACCGATCCTCGAGGCGCACCCTGGCGGGAGAGCGCTTTGCAGCACGGTTTTCGTTCCGCCATCGCCCTGCCGCTCAAGGACGAACATGCCAACGCCTTCGGCAGTCTTAACATTTACTCCGCACAGCCCGGCGCTTTTACGTCGGAAGAGACCCGGCTGCTGGAGGAACTGGCCGCCGACCTGGCGTTCGGTATCGTCACCCTGCGTTCCCGGGCCGCGCGCCAACGGGCAGAGCAGGAAGTCGCCCTGCTGAGTTTCGCCTTGGACAAAGGACGGGAGGCCGCCCTTCTAATAGATGACACGGCGCGTTTTCAGTACGTCAACGAGGAGGCCTGCCGCCTGCTGGGTTATACCCGTGCGGAACTGCTCGGCCTGGGCATAGCGGAGATTGACTCTGAGTTCCCGCTGGAGCGCTGGTCCGACCATTGGCGCAACCTCAAGGCGCTGCGGTCGCGCACTTTCGAGAGCCGCCACCGGACCCGAGATGGCCGTATATTCCCGGTCGAGATCAGCGCGA
>Ga0326727_10001983_pt1 | contig 72677 bp, 37 predicted proteins | sample MB2enrmetagenome_FD_207643 | JGI IMG/M metagenome (GOLD analysis project Ga0326727, IMG submission 207643) | Lab enriched peat soil microbial communities from McLean, Ithaca, NY, United States - MB29MY | ecosystem: Environmental > Terrestrial > Soil > Wetlands > Peat | place: USA: New York... | reverse complement strand
ATCCGAATGGAGCCCCCGGGGCGGTCCGACTTCAAATCAGCCCCGAGACCTGTCTTGCGGTGATGGACCGAAAGAATATAAAGACGATGGTCGATCTGACTGGGGGTTATGGTGAGGGTGTTCGCGGGGCGATTCGCAAGCTCCAGGATGCTCATCCCGGACGGTTCATCGTGTTTACAGAACCGGCGTGGGACAAGGCCTCGGACCCCGGCTATTCCCGCTTGCAGGCGGAACTGATCGAAAGCGCGCACCGAAGCGGCGCAAAAGGCCTGAAGGTACTGAAAACCCTGGGTCTGTTTCTGCGCGAAAAGGGAACGCACAAGCTGATCGCGATCGACGACCCGCGATTTGATGAAATGTGGGAGGCAGCCGGAGCGCTCAACATGCCGGTGGCGATTCACAGCTCCGACCCGGAAGCGTTTTTCCTGCCCATCGACCGCTTCAACGAGCGTTGGGAGGAACTTCACGCACATCCCGACTGGTCGTTCTATGGGCGGGACTTTCCGAGCAATCTCGACATTCAAGAGGCGCGGCGCAGAGTGATGCGCCGTCATCCACGCACACAGTTCGTTTGTCTGCATGTAGCCGACGCAGAGAATCTAAAATATGTATCGGAGTGCCTGGACGAGCACCCGAATATGCACGTGGACATAGCTGCCCGTATCGCCGAGTTAGGCCGGCAGCCCCATACCGCGCGCAAGTTTTTCGACAGGTATCAGGATCGAATCGTGTTCGGCACCGATGCGAGCAGCGATGCAAACACCCCACAACAGCGTTTCGGCGATGAACTCTACGAGATCTACTTCCGGTTCCTCGAAAGCGAAGATGAGTACTTCGAATATACGCCGGCGTCGAAGCCCGCGCAGGGCCGCTGGTGCATCTACGGCATTGGGTTGCCTGAGCTGATTCTTCGCAAGGTGTACTGGGAGAACGCCGCCCGGCTGATCGGCCTCCAGGCAGATCCTGAAACGGCGGCTTGATCTGTGCGTTTCCAGGAGTCGAAGTCCGTCAGCCGTTCATGGCACACTTTGGCGAGACACAACCGGCCACACTCGGCGTTGGCCGATCGCACGCCAGCTGAGTTTGCGGCCGTATGCAGCGATCTGACCTACGCTCCAGTCTCAAGGCTCTTGCTGGAGATCATCACTTGAGTTACATTAACCGCAATCATGCCCACCAAAGGGGCACAAACCGAACCACGCAGGCCGAAACCTCCAATCTTTTGCGGCCAAGTTTTCCGGGGCGGGTCATTTACAATGCCTGTGCACTTGTTGATGGTGCAAAAGATCGGGCAGACCAATCTTCGCGCTGCCCGCGCCGATTTTCTCGCGTTTCATTCCGATCCGAGGAGAAGATAAGCCCTGGCAACAGATTGGACTGACGCAGGAATCGTTTAATTGACAGCTGATCCGGAGGATTCGCGATGGTTGAAATGACGCAAACAGAAGCTCTGGAATGCACGACTCCCGCGACCAACGGCGGATTGAAGGCCGTGATTCTGGCGGCGGGCAAGGAGACCATCAGCGCCGATGGCCAGCCGCTGATTCTGGAAACCCTGGGCGACTGCAGCATCCTCGAGTGCGTGTTGCAAAACGCGCTTCAGGCTGTCCGCGCCGAGGACATCTACATCGTGGTTGGCGACCGCAAGGAGCAGGTGCGGTCACTGTTGGGCGAGAGATACAACTATGTCGTCCAGCAAGAGCCGCTCGGCACCGGCGACGCAGTTTTGCGCGTATGCAGGCTGCTCGGCGATTTTCCCGGCAATCTGCTCATCCTCTATGGCGATACGCCGCTGCTCCGGCCCGGCACGATTCGCGGACTGCTCAACCGCCATCGATTGCGGAAGGCGCATCTCACGGTGCTCACGGCCAATGTAGACCGCCCGTTGCCTTACGGGCGCATCATTCGCGACGCATCGGGCGAGATTATCGATATCATCGAAGACAAAGACGCCTCGGCTCAGGTGCGCGAGATTCACGAGCTGAACGCCGGCGCGTATGTGGTCGATGCCGGGATCCTCGGGGCCGCGCTCGGCAAGCTGTCCGTTGCGCCGCGCGACGGTGAAAACCAGCTTACCGATTGCGTGCATCAGCTCATCCGGCGCGGCTGCCGGATCGCGAGCTATCAACTCTACGACCAGGATGAGGTGCAGGGCATCAACACCGCGCAGGATCTGGAACAGGCCAGGTTCATTCTTCAAAAGCGTCTGTATCGCCCGCGGCGGGAAGAAGAACAAAACCTGATCGCCTTTGGAACAGGCGGCTGGCGCGCCATCATCGGCGAAGGTTTCACCATGCACAACGTCCGGCGCCTGAGCCAGGCATTGAGCAATAAGATTACCCGGCGCGAGGCCGAAAGTCACGGCGTCTTGATCGGCTACGACCGGCGCTTCCTGTCGAAACAGGCAGCCGAAGCGTCAGCCGAGGTTTTTGCCGGCAATAACATTCCCGCCATCCTGCTGAACGAGGACGCGCCTACGCCGCTTGTCACCTACGCAACGGCGATCGAGGGCTCTGCCTACGGCCTGGTTTTTACCGCCAGTCATAATCCGCCGGAATGGAATGGACTCAAAGTCTTTCATAGCGACGGATCGCTCCTTCTGGACGACGAGACGCGACAGATCGAGGCCGAAACCAACGCCCTGACGCCGAATGACGTGATCAAGCTGGAACTCGACCTGGCCCTCGAGGCCGGGATTGTCCGGCGCAAAGATTTCACCAACCAGTACGTCGATGCCGTCGAGGCGCTGATCGATCTGGAAGCAATTCGCAAAGCCAACCTCAAGGTGATCGTGGATCCAATGTATGGAGTGGGACAGCTTACGCTGGGAACGGTTTTGACAGAAGCGCGCTGCCGGGTCACCTTCATTCACGAGCGCCACAATCCCTTGTTTGGAGGCCGCTCGCCCGCGCCCAGCCTGGAAGCGCTTCGCTTCCTGAGCTCGCAGATGGAAGAGGACGGCTATGACGTGGGCCTGGCCATGGACGGCGACGCCGACCGCATCGCGATCCTCGACGAAATGGGCCGATATATCTCGGTCAACGACCTGTTGGTGTTGCTCTATTGGTATCTCCACGAGGTGCGCGGCGAGCGCGGCGGAGTGGTGCGCAACCTCGCCACCACGCATTTGCTCGACCGTCTGGCCCGTTCCATGGGCGAACCATGCTACGAGGTTCCGGTCGGCTTCAAACACATTGTTTACGCGATGCAGCAGCATAACTTGCTGCTCGGCGGCGAATCTTCAGGCGGGCTCACCATCCGCGGACACATTCTGGGCAAGGACGGCATCTTCGCGTCTGCCCTGGTGGTTGAAATGCTGGCCCGCACCGGCCAGAAGATCTCTGAATTGCGCAAGCGCGTGTATGCCATTACCGGAACGCTGCACGACCTGGAACAAGCCATTCCAGCCACGCCGGAGATGCGCATCGCCGTGCCGCGCAGGCTCAAAGAGAGTGTTGGCGGACACATCGGACGCTACCCGGTGGACCGAATCTCGTACGCCGACGGCATAAAGATGTTCCTGGAAAACGACAATTGGGCGCTGCTACGCTTCTCGGGGACCGAGCCGGTGCTGAGGCTTTCGGTCCAGGCCGACACGGAGGAAAAAGCGGCGGAGATGATGCAGTGGCTCCGCCAATTCGTTACGGCCAAGGCGTAAAGAACAGCTCCGGAGCTTCATCATCGCATCTTTATCAGCCCATATTTCTTGAATGATGATTCTGAATTCTCGGACCTTCTGAATCGCCGCTGTTTATGAGTGCATGAACGCGCCGACGACGTTGCTGCGCAGGATTTCGCAGTTGCCGCTTCCGGCAAACTAGCCGATCCACTGTAACGCCGCGAATCCGAATCACGGAGGACAATGGAGGATGGATAGGTGTGGACGCAATTGACTTGGAGGGCTCTCGATGAGGCGGGCAACGCAAGGACGGCGGTAAATCGCCCGGATTTTCCATCACGGCCGTTGGTTTTTTCGACACAATAGTTGCCCTGGTCTTGCAATCCGCCTCAGGAGCGATACAATTTCCTGGAACCGATGCCGAAAAAGGAGATTCCGGCTTAAACCTCTCCGCGCAATCTGCAAACGGGGCAAGAGGCGAATCCCCACCTGGATGAAATCAACGGTTGGACCACGCGCGATTGGGATGACTGGGATCGAAAGGAGATCGAAAAATGGACGCCCCTCCAGGTTCACGATCCACTCTGGAGCGTTGGATCGCGCTGCTTGTACGCTACTGGGCCTTCAATATGACGTTGGCTTTCACGTCGGGGGGTTACTGGCCGGGTTTCGGCTACAGCGATGACGAGAAGGCGGAGATGGCCGCCCTCAGTCAGAAATGTTCCTTCGGGCAGTATGCTGCCTGGGCATGTATCGTCGCTCTCGTCGCCATCCCGGTCATCGTCGTCACCTGCGCGCCTGGGATGTACTTCATGATTTCCGAGGGTGGTTCGACTCTCCCCACACCAATCATTTTCCTGTCGCTGGGGCTAGCCATCGTAACCTGTTTCACGATTGGGCTCCCTGTGGCCATGCTGCTCTCCTCGGCTCTTGTGGGCAGGTTGTTTGGAATTGCGAACTCGGACCTGCCCGATCGCGCGACCACCGCGCGATTCTTTCATAAGTTGTGGTTCCAACTTACGAGGATGGCGATCGTGATGATGGCGATCCTCGTTCCGGTTTGGATCTTCGTCCCGCAAGATTCCAAGTTCTGGGTAACCCTGAAGCTGGTGATCCCCTTTTTGGGACCTGCGGCAGCGGTGATTTCCGGCGCCTACGTCGTTTCCAACCGCTTAAGACGAAGCGTCCAGCCGGCGCCGCCCCTCACGCCAAACCCCGGCAGGCGATAAACGCTCCGCACTTCCTTATCCCACTCTTAAACAGTGGGAGTCAGATCAGAGGCGTTTTATGCGTTACGGCTATTTTGACAATCAGAACCGCGAGTGCCCTGCCCGGTAATTTGTACCAGTGGAATTGTCAGTGTAGCGCAGGACCTTGCCCGCGAGAACGGAATGTTTTGGGGCTCCGGCGCTCATACAAGGTCGATGCCGTCTTCTGCACTTCAGAATATGTGCAGTCTCGCCTGGCCGAAGGACTTCAATCCATTGAGTGTCGCCGCTGCCAAGCCATACGTGCAGAGACGCAATCGAGGGACTGCGGCCGACCTCAATAAGTGTTTATGCCTTGATGGATATCGCCGTTGCGATAACTTGCGGCGGCATGGTGTTCGTCACTCAATAAGCGGCGGTTTGCGATCAGCCGAACCCACACCGGTATCAACCCGATGCGATTACCGGATGCTTTGGCTATGACATATGCTTGCGCGCATTTCTCATAAAGCTCGGTATTGAAAAGAACGCGTTCGCAGGTCACTCCCAGGCAGAGCAACCGCTCGCCAAGCAGTGCGGCATTGGCCCCTCGTCTGAATGTTTTCCTGACCAATTTTTCATGCGCATTCTCCTCGTCCGGCAACGGTCCGGCGGATGAACCAATATGCCTCACCTGTTCGTCAAAGACCGGCGGCAACAAGCCGCCAAACCCGGCCAGCAGGCGCGCCCCTCTGGGGCTCGAGATGGCAACAGCACCGACATCGGCACGCTCCCGGTAGATCGATGCATGAAGTCCACCCAAGCCCTCTTTGCAAGAAAGGGATGCTGTATGGAGATCGGCGATTCCAATCTGCCGCCAATCCTCATGTCCGGAGGTCAGAATCATTTCCGTGTTCCCGGGAATTCGCATGGAGAAACTGTCCGCCGGAGCGTTAAAGAATCCCCTGCCGGCAAAACGCCGGCATGCTTCAAGAAATTGCGTTTCGATCTGCGCCCGCTGCACAATAGCCCCCGAGTTAAACAAGTTTCAGCACGTCCTCGAAGCGGTTCAGCGCGTCGTCGATGACCGCATCGGTATCGGCAAGCCCGGTATAGATGCGGCTGCCCGCGAGAGTGATGACTCCATGCGCGCTGAAAGCCGCCCCCATTTCTTCCATCATGTGCTTGCGGTCTCCGGATTCTCTCATGACCTTGATTGGATTGCGCATGCTCATGAGCATCACGCCCGAAGTTTGCAGGTGGACGATCGGACCCAGGTTGTAGGTGACGTACGGCAAACCGAGACGGCGGATGATTTCGTCGAGCCCCTTCCGCAACCGATCCCCGGCGCGCCCAGCCTTCACCGCGGCATCCGTGCGCCGCATCTCCTGAATGGCAAAATAGCCGGCGGCACAGGAGAGTGGATTGGCCGACAGAGTTCCACCGACAAAGGCTCGTTTCGAAGTGTTCCCGATGCCGCCGGCCAATAACATCATCACATCGCGCCGCCCCCCGACGCCGCCCGCCATCGGGTAACCGCCGGTCAGGCATTTCCCGAGCACAGTGATGTCCGGTTTAACTCCGAAATAGCCCTGTGCGCCGCCCATGCCGACGCGAAACCCGGTAACTACCTCGTCGAAGATCAGCAACGCGCCAAATTCATTGCAGAGTTTCCGCAGTTCCTGGTTGAAGTCGCGCTGGACGGGCCAGGTGCCGCTCTCCGGCCCCAACGGCTCGACGATAATTGCGGCGGTTCCACCTCTCAATCGATTGAGCCAAAGGGTCCTCCGCAAAGCGTCGAGATCGTTCGGGAATCGTTCCTGCGTATAGGCTGTGGATGCCCGGGGTATACCGACGGCTTCTCTGCGGCCGGTGCCCGGAATGCGCAGGCCATACACCATCTGGTCGCTCCAGCCGTGATACGCTCCGCCGATCTTGATTACCCATTTTCGGCCCGTAAAGGCGCGGGCCAGGCGAAGCGCCGCCATCACCGCTTCAGTCCCAGAGCCCAGCATCCGAAACATCTCCACGGCAGGCATAACTTCGCAGACTAACTCGGCCAACTTGACTTCATACTCATTCAAAAGGCCAGTGAGAGGGCCACAAGAGTCCAGCAGCGCATGGATTTGTTTCCGGACAGTTTCGTCGTTGGAGCCAAGCAGGGTGGGTCCTCCGGCCTTGAGGAAATCGATGTAGCGATTGCCATCGACATCGGTAAGCCAAGCGCCGCTGGCGCCGGCCATGGCCAGCGGAAAGGGATAGTTAAAAGAAAGGTTATGTTGTATACCACCAGGAATGATCCGCTCCGCCTGTTCGGAAAGACGCCGAGAACGATCGCACTTCTGCTGAAAGTATTCAAGGACAGTGGTCATGTTTTCCCGGCGGATAGCGCGTATCGGCTGCTTAACGAGCGCCGCGATGCGCGCGTAAATATCGTCTGTATCGGGCCATTCCGTGATGCCATATGCAGACGCCGGCACGTTAATGTCGGGTAAGGTCGAGGTGGTGCCTGAGGTGCTCATTGGACAGACTCCATATCTCTGGAATTGACAAGCAGCGCCAGCACGTCGGACAAGTGCGGATTGTAGCCCGAGCCTGCGCGGCTGCCGATTGCATCGCGAAAGAAACTGGCGCAAGCCGACTCCAGGGCTTCTGTCCTGGCCACCGTCTCGCCCAGCGTGGGACCGCAGCAGACCACTCCGTGGTTGCGCATCAGGTAAGCATTGATCTCCGGCCGCAGCGCCTTGCGCAGTTTCGACGCAAGCCAGCCGGTGCCGGAAGGAGCGTAGCCCACGAACGCAGCCTTCTTCCCCAACATGATTCGATGGAGCGGATCATGAATATCCAGTGCACGCCCAAGTAGGGTATAAGCGCTGGCAATCGGCTGGTGGGTGTGAATACTGGCTCGGCAGTCCTGCCGGACACGAAGAACATGGGCATGCAGCTTACGCTCGATGGAGGGACGGCGATCCCCGGCGACGCGCGCAAGATTGTCAAGGCGGAGCACGCAGATATCTTCCGGCCTCATCGCGTAATAGTCGGTCGCCGTGGGAGTGACCATAAAATGGCCGTCGTCGGCGCGGCAGGCGACATTCCCGCCTGTTCCCGCGAGATACCCCTTATCGGCCAATTCTCTGCAGGCTGCAACCACCTCGCGACGAGCTTGTTCGAAGTTCACGATCGCACTCTCCCCGGGTGATTCAACCGCCGGTACAAAGGCGCCAGGCGCCGGTATGCAAGCTTGAAAGTGTCGAAGAGTTCGTCGTAGATAGATTTTCTTCCAGGGTCCGGCAGCCAGGTTTGACGGATGCGCGTCAGAGCCGGAATATCGCCGTAAGATAGAGCGCCTATCCCCACATAGCCAATGAGAGCCGCTCCTATGGCGTTCGCCTGCATGGGAGACTCCGCTTGTAGAACAGGAATGCCGAGTACGTCAGCGAATATCTGACACCAGACGCCGGAGGTCGCGCCCCCGCCGACCATGGTGATCTGATCGAGCGGCTTTCCGAGAAACCGATTGAACGGCGTCATCATCCAGCGCGTATTGAGAGCAACCCCTTCAAGGATTGCGCGGATCATATCCGCGCGGGAATGCTGCAAGGAGATATTCAGCAAGCCAGCCCGCAGGCTCGGGTCATCGACCGGGCTGCGTTCCCCGAAAAGCCAGGGCGTATAAAGCAAGCCTCGGGCTCCAGGTGGAACGGATGCTGCCATCCTCTCCAAAACGGAATAGATATCGGGCGGGCGCTCCATGCCGAGTTCGTCCCGATGAAAGAGAATGTTGTCGCAAAGGAAAGAGAGATTGGAGCCGGCCGAGGACTGGACAGCGGATGCAAGATAGCGCCCACTTATTGCACAAGGCACAGAAGCAATCTGCGCAAACACATCTGTCTTCTTGAAAGCAACATGCGCTCCGATCCAGGACGACGTGCCTATATAGAGATGAGCTTCCCCATCCCGAACTGCGCCCGATCCGATGGCCGCCGCGGAGTTGTCGACGGCGCCGGCCACCACCAATGTATCTTGCGGGAGTCCGAGTTCGCCGGCAGCCGAGGGGCACAGTGGACCGAGGACATCGGTGCAGCGCACAATCTCCGGCAGCTTCTCCATGTCAATGCCGGATTGGGCAACCAGCTTGCGGTCGTAGCGGATACAGTTGGAATCTCGATTGTCGGTAACCCAGGAGGTGAGGATGGAATCCACTGTGGCGACGAACCGGCCGGTGAGGCGCAGGTTCATATAATCGAGGGCGTTCAGGAACTTATATGTCCGATCGTAGATCTCCGGCCACGCCTCCTGGATAAACGCCATGTGTCCCGCGGGGTCTTTTCCCGAGAGCGCCGGCGCGCCGCCGGCACGATGAATCCAACGCAATAATTTGACAGGGTCGTAACCGGCCACGGCAAACATCCGGTTCCCGGCTCGGCGGCGAATCACGTTAGCCCCGCGCATATCGATCCACGACAGCGCCCGATGCAGCGGTTTACCTGCCCGATCGACCGGAACCGTGCATTCTCCCTGGCTGGAACAACAAATGGCGGCAATCTCTCCTTCCGCCTCCGGCAGTTTCTCTATAAGCTCCCGGGCAGCCCCGATGAATGCGCTCCACCAATCTTCCGGCGCCTGTTCTGCGCCAACCTCATCGACTATATGTAAAGGAACAGGACGAAAGGCCCACCACTGGACGACGCCGTCCAGACCCACCAGGGCGCATTTGCAGCCCGATGTTCCCAGGTCAACGGCGAGCACAAACCGGTTGTGATGCGCAGCCACCATGGCTTCCCTTGCCTCTTTCGTACAACTTAATGGCACCAGAGACTTTCGAGAATAATATGAGCATCCGTCAGCTTTGTCAACGGAAACCCTGTCCTTCGGGCTCTTTCCGTCCGATCCAGGCCCTGCCTACCCCTTAATTCATAACAGGCTCTATTGTAAGCACGCCCTAAGAAACCTCTGATTGAGTTCGAATGCGGCACCCTCATTCCCTCAGGGGCTAAAGCCCGCGCTAAGTTTGCTGCATTTACGACGCGACTGAAGTCGTGCCCTTTCAAAGCAAGGACTTGATCAGGGGTTCCCTAAGAGGTATTCACGCATTCGATGCGCTCCAAAAGGCACTGCTTCTCTCGGCGCCGACGCCTGGTGTATGGTCTATTTGATGAGCGTTGCGCCGATTAAGCACAGTATGGCGAGATTCGAGGCTCTTCAGGCACCGCAATGGAATTCCTCCGTTTCCGTGGCCGTACAGGGCAAATTAGGGCCGTTGCCGGTGTTGCCAGCCTTGTCTGCCGGGGAACGGAAATGACATGCGGAACTTAATCTTGCGAGGGAACGATGTTCGATGATGAAAGCCGGACGCAGATAAAGCGGATACCGCGTCAGGAACGCAGTCAGGCGCGGTTTGAGCGCGTGTTGGAAGCGGCTCTGCGCCTGTTCGCGGCGCGTGGGTATGAAAGTGTTTCGATGCGCGAGATCGCCCGCGAGGCGAAGATGCCGATCGCTTCGGTGTACCAGTATTTCCCCATGAAACTGGCCATCGTGCGCGAGATGTGGACCCGCTACACCTGCGCAATTTCGGAAACTCTGGCGGCCGGAATTCCCCGTTCCATTGAGCAAGGCAGGAATGAGGCGCACCACCTGATTGGAATCATTATTGACCGGATGGCCGAATTGCAGGCTTCAAACCCTGCCTTTATCGAGATATGGAGCTGCGTAGCCGCATCGATCGAACTACGGAGGCTCAACGTGGAAGACACGCTCGACAATGCCCGTGTCATCGCCGAGGCTTTGCAGAAGATGCATCCTGAGTCCGACCCGAGCGCAGTCTACGACCGTGCCCTGATCGCAATCGAGATGGCCAGCGCCACCACCCGCCTTGCTCTCGCCCTCCCCGAGCCCCACCGCGCCCGGGTCCTGCTTTCTTTAAAGGCAGCGATCTCTCTGCTGATCGACCCCGTGACGCTGAAGAGCAATGGCTCTTTGCGAACTGGAGGAAAAAAGACGCGCCGCTCCGGCGCCGTTCGCAGTACAAGAACTAATGGGAAAGCAGCCACTGCAAAAGCCGGTCCTTCAAATCGGTGAAGGGTGGATAGCGCAGATCGAGATCGGCGCGCAACGGCCTGCGCACCACCGCCTTGGCATGGGAAAAAGAGTCAAACGTGCAGCGGCCACGAAAGGCGCCCATCCCGCTTGCACCGACGCCTCCGAACAGAAGGCCGGGCACAATCTGGTTGACCAGTACGTCATTCACCACGACGCTTCCCGAACTTATATCGCGAATGACCCGCTCCTGCAGCAGGCGATCCGGAGCGAAGAGGTAGAGCGCCAGCGGCTTTGGCCGCTTGCTCAGGAAGAGGCGCCATCATGTCAAGGAAGCAGGCACTTGCTGCCCGGCCATCCCGCGCAACCTGACCATACAATAAAGTCCCAGGGCCACACCATTGAGCGCGAGCACAAATACCCCCACAGAGGGCGCGCCAAGAGCTGCGCCCAGGCTCGCCGACAGCCCAGGCCCTATTCCATTGCCAAGCGTTACCAGGGCCGTGCTCACCGCAACTGCCCGTCCCAGGCGATCGAGGCTGGCTGACAAGGCAAGTTGATAGATCACGGACGAGAGATTGGTGATCGATTGCAGAACATTCGCCGCAACATAGACCCAGTGGACCGCAATCGTGCTTACGAGAAGGATGGAGAGAGCATTCACCGCGATGAGGAGCAGCAGCGAGGTGAAACGTCCGAACCGGTTGCCGGCCCACGCGGCCCCAACGGCGCCGAGCAGCAAGAGCAGCGTGGCGGCCGAAAGGATGATGCCGATCGCATGGTGATTGAAGCCGGCGCAACGGCCATAGGTTTCTTCCATGCTCCAGAATGCGCCCTGCCCCAGTTGGGTCAGGAAGACGGCCGCAACGGCAAGTACTCCGGCCATGGCAAAAGGCGTGCGCAATGCCGGCCGCGTGCTGTCCTTCCGGACGGACAGCGAGGGCAAGCGCCTGAGCAGGTAAGTTCCAACCAGGCAGATGAGCAGAAGGCAGATATAGGGCGCCCGGTATCCCAACCGGTCGACCATGCCAGGCAGTACGGCCAGCCAGAACGCGGCGTCAACAATAGAAACGATGGTCAGGATCGCAATCAGCCGCTCCCGGTCGACTCCGCGCGACAGGACACTGGTTGCCTCGGCGCCGACAATACCCGCGCCAATTCCGGCCAGGAGCCGGGAGCCAAGAAGCGCCGGAAGCAGGGGAGAGATGAGGGTGAGCGCCGTGCCCACAATCGCAAGCAGGCCGCCGGCCAAGGCCCAGTGCCGCGCAGAATGGTTGCGGGCCCACGCGGACAGGCATAAGGTCGTGAGGGCCGATGCGGCCAGCTCCAGGCTCAACAGGAATCCCGCGGTCTGGCCTGAAAGTTTGGCGTGAACCTCAAGCGTGTCGATCAATAACGGCATCAGGAACAGGCTGGTGGTGACAATGAGCTGCGACCCGATGGCGGGGAGCAGAATCATCCGGTCGCGCCTTTGCGGCAAAATCCGGTTCAACACCAACCCACCCCTTCGGCAATCGGGGAACTTTTGCAGCCGCGCATTAGGTTCGGATGCACGCTCAAAGCTCCTCCAGCATAAGATGACGATTGATCGTCCGATTAAAGATGCGTTTTCTTTCCCTGTCAAACCGAGGTTCGCGGTTCGCCCCGCATTCTGCTTTGAAGGCGCGGTGAGAGCAAATTGCTGTTTTTTGGCCTCTCCCCCTGGTCCGCGCCGGTTCTGGGGTAATATGAGCAAGGAACATGTTACTCCAAGGAACGGAGTTTTCCCATGAAATTGCCCAGGTTCGCTGTCGCCGTGGCTGGAACTGCAATGATCGCAACCAGCGCCTTTGCGCAGCCGGGCGCGGCCCGCGTCGACCCCGATGCTTCCGTCCGCATCAATCAGATCCAGGTGATCGGTACACACAACAGCTATCACGCCGGGCTGTTGCCGGGGATCGCAAAGCTGTTGCAGCAAAAGAACCCCGACGCTTTCGCATCCCTGGACTATGCGCACGGCGATCTGGCCACACAGCTGAATCATGGAATCAGGCAGATCGAGCTGGATATCTTCGCCGACAGCAAGGGCGGCCGCTTTGCCCACCCGCTCGGTGCGGCGCTGGTTGCGCAGGCCGGACTGCCCGCCGACCCCGATCCATATCCAAACGGCCTCATGATGAAGCCCGGATTCAAGGTCATGCACGTGCAGGACATCGACTACGCGAGCGTCTGTCAGCCTTTCACTGCTTGCCTCCAGATCGTTCGCGCCTGGTCCAGGGCCCATCCGGAGCATGTCCCCATCTTCATCCTGGTTGAGACCAAGCAGGACATTCCCAGTGCGGAGATTCCCTTTACCGTTCCCGAGCCGTTCACCGCAGCCACCTTCGATGCGCTCGATGCGGAAATTCGCTCGGTCTTCTCCGAGGACGAGATGATCACTCCCGGCCAGGTGCGCGGACGTCATCGCACGCTCAACCAGGCGGTGCGAGGCGGCGGCTGGCCCACCCTGGCGCAGGCACGCGGCAAGGTGATCTTTCTCATGGATCAAGAGTGGGCTGGTCCTATTTACATGGAAAAGCACCCAGGACTGCGCGGACGTATTCTCTTCACCAACTCGACTCCCGGCTCTCCCGATGCCGCGTTTGTCGAGGAAAATGAGGGCAACGCTGCCAGGACCGAAACGCTGGTCCGCCAGGGTTATCTGGTACGCACCCAGGCGGATTCCGGCACAGTTGAGGCGCGAACCAACGATACCCGCCGCCGCGACAAGGCCCTCAACAGCGGAGCCCAGATCGTCAGCTCCGACTATCCGCAGTTTGAACCTGCCAGGTGGTCGGGGTATTTTGTCGCCCTGCCCAGTGGACCACCGGCACGGTGCAACCCGTTGATCGGGCCCCCAAACTGCGTGGATTCAATGCTTGAGCCCGCCTTGCCCCGCTGACTCACCCCCTCCCGCCGCGCGCAATTGCAGGCTTGAATGGGCCGGTTTCAGACGCAGTGCTGCGTCAGGCCGCTCCAGCCGCAAACCTGCATTTTTGACCCTGCCGTTTGCCTGGACGTGGGCCCAATGATCCTTTCGCCGTAATTTTCCGGGATTTTCACTTGACAAAACACGAGCGACGCTCATATTGTGGTGGCACCAAATCAAGCCACAGGCTCGGCGCATGTTTCGTTTTGGAGGTGAATCGTGCATTCTTCTATCCGTTCTGGCTTCTGTCGCTTCCTGGTTCTGATTCTCTGCCTGACGGCGCCATCGCTACTGGCGCAGTCCACACAATCCACCATCCTGGGCACGGTTAAGGACGCAAGCGGGGCGGTGATTCCCAACGCGGACGTACTCGTCACCAACGCCGGTACGGGGGCGTCTTCGACCCTCCGAACCGACGCCGGCGGAAATTACCAGGCTCTGGAACTGACCCCCGGCGTCTACAAGGTGCAAGTGAGCAAGGAGGGTTTTGAGACCCAGTTGACTGAGGGCCTGCAGCTCGATGCCCGTCAACAACTCAGGGCAGACGTGACCCTTGCAGTCGGCAAAGCGCGGCAAGAGGTGGTTGTGAACGCAGAATTTGCGGGAGCGATTGAGACCGAGAGCGCCTCCATCTCCGCCTCCCTCAGCGGACAAAATGTATCCAATCTTCCGGTGAACTATTACGGCAGCGGCGGTACCAGCCCGCTGAACATCATCCAGGCTCTTCCCGGCGTGCAATCCGACACGGCGTCCGGCACCGCTTCTCCATCGGCGAATGGAACTACCTCGATGAACTTCTCCGTGCAAGGTGGGCAACCTTCGCAGACGGAGGCTTCCGTCGATGGAATTTCCACGCAGAATGTGCGCTACAACACCCCGCTTGCCGACGCATTCCCATCCGCGGAGTCAATCTCGGAGATGCGCGTGGATGGAGTGAACAACAATGCGGAGTTCGGCCAGGCGGGCGAGATCACGGCGGTCAGCAAGAGCGGCATGAACCAGTACCACGGAGCGGCATTCTGGCATTTCCAGAATTCCGCCCTCGATGCAATGACCTTCGGCGAGACCACCAAGCCCCAGAAAAACGGCAATGACTTTGGCGTGAGTGCTGGAGGCCCCGCAACCATTCCACATCTCTACAAAGGCCGCGACCGGACTTTCTTTTTCGCTACTTATGAAGGTTTTCTCTTTCCCAAGCAGTCGACCATTCAGGATATGGTTCCCACGCAGCGGATGCTGAATGGCGATTTCAGCGTGGAATTCCCCAACTACCTGCTTGTCAATCCCGCACTCGAGGCCTGTGTGTTCAAGACGGGCAACCCCTATTGCGGCGCCTATGCGAACAACCAGATCAATCCCATCAACCCCTCGGCGAAACCCTTTCTGAGCCTGTTCCCGACGCCGAATTACCCGGTTTCCGCGCCCTACACCACCATTGCGGCTGCCCAGGCCGGCGCAGGCTATAACTACACCGCAAACCGCGCCTCCGACTACAACACCAATCAGTTCGACGCACGCGTCGATCACCGCTTCAGTCCGAAAGCGCTGGCCTTCGCGCGCTTTACCTTCAAGAACATCACGCTTCTGGAACCGCAGGATTTGAATATCGCGTCGATTACGCAGTTCGATAACTATCGAATTCTGGCCAGCTCGCTGATTTATAACTTCACGCCCAACCTGCTGAACGAATTCCGTTTCGGGTTTACCGTGGAGAATAACGGCCTGCGCAACACGCTGAATGGAGCGCCAATTACAACCGCCGCGAACTTCAACGCGGTCGCCGCAAGCCTGCCCGTCAACTCGACAACGGGGACCGAGATTTACTTTACCAGCGGCCTTACTTCGCTTCTTGCCGGCAATATCAATCAAACTACGCAGAGCCACCTGTTTCAATACAATGACAACCTGACCTGGATCAAGGGCCAGCACACGATAAAGTTCGGAGGGGACATTCGCGCTCTTCAATCCATAAGCACGCTTGGCGACAACGGGTTGAATACCGCGGAAGTATTTCCGTTTTACGGACTGTACACGAGCGCCTATTTTGGCGGCCTCCTGGGAACATCCTTCAATGGCGTTGCCTACGAGTTCGCTGACTACCTGGCGGGGGCGCCGGTTGAGACCCAGTATTATTCGCTGGTTCCAAAGGATGACGGCGCGGCGGCGTATTACGCGTTCTTCGGGCAAGACCAGTTTAGAATCGCGCCGCGGCTCACGCTTTCGTTCGGCCTGCGCTATGAATACGACCCGGCCATGCACGACACCACGGGAACGATCGGCAACTTCAACCCCGCGGTTGCGACCACAGGCGCCGTGATCTACCCCGACGGTTTCTCGAATATGTTGGATGCGCCCTATCTGGCCCAGTTCGACGCCTGCGGCTACGGGCCAAGCGCAACCGCCTACGCGGCCTGCACGCCCGTGCTCTCCAATAGCCAGGCCGGCGTTCCCAGTGGCCTCCGCAATGCGCAGAAGGATCGGATTCTGCCCCGCGTGGGTGTGGCCTACCGGCCTTTCAACGACGATAAGACAGCCGTGCGCGCGGGCTTTGGCGTCTATAACACGACCTTGCTCGGCGACAGCTTCTTTGCCATGACGGACACGTTGCAGGCGGCTACGCTGACTTATAACAATTTAGAGGGTCCGCCCTATTACCCACCGTATATCTGGCCGGTTACCAGTCCGGGGTCGGGCGCAATCACGCCGACCTATGGCTCGACAAACTTCACGTCGGCCAATCAGATCGGCTGGAAAAATCCTTATTCCATGCAGTGGGATCTTTCCATCGACCGCGAGTTCAGGGGGAATATCGGCACGCGCATCTCCTACATCGGGATGAAGACCGACGATCTGGTATGGGCGGGCAATGAAAACGTCATGCCGTATTCGAGCACGACCAAGGCCTTGTCGCAACCCCTCACAAACCGTCCATTTCCCAATTGGCACGCGATCATCGATCGCCTGAACGGCGCGCAGGCCATCTATAACGCTCTTCAGGTTGAAGCCAATCGCCGCTTTCAGAATGGCCTCACCTTCCAGTCGACGTATTCATGGGCCAAGAATCTCGCGGACAATCAGGGAACGCAAGCCGGCAGCTTCGTGGGAGAAAACGGGAACTATGCGTCTTATATCCACAACCTCGGACTCGACTACGGAAACGTCTATGGAACCCGCCGTCAGCGCTGGATAACCAGTGGAATGTACGAGCTTCCATTCGGACGCAGCCGTACGTTTGGCACAAACATGAATCGCGGCGCGGATGCCGTGGTTGGAGGCTGGCAACTCAGCAGCATCTTCCTTGTGCAGACCGGTCCTTATTTGACGGCGTACATTCCGGGCGGGGCCGCGGATCCTTCAGGAACCGGCGCCGGGGCCTTGTACCCAACCAATCAACGTCCCGACATGGTAGGGCAGATCGTTCCGGCCAACCGGAGCAGGAACCAGTGGCTCAATCAGTCCGCGTTTGCGTGCCCCAGCAATACCGGATACACCTCAAAATCCTATGCCGGCAATTCCTGCGGTGTTGGAGTTACATCGAATCCCATTGGGCGGTTCGGGAACGAGAGTGTCGGCAATATTCTCGGTCCAGGGACAGTGAATTTGTCGGCGGGGCTCAAAAAGCGGTTCGTAATTTCCGAAAACGTTCACCTGAGCGCGGAAGGCACGTTCACCAATGTTCTGAACCATACCAATCTCAACGATCCCATTCTGGATATCACGAATGTGGATTTCGGAAGAATCACTTCCGCCCGGGGATCGGATTTTGGAGGAGGCCGTACCGGGCAGGTATCCATGAAGCTTGAGTTCTAAACAAGAAAGTATGAGCAATGCCGGGGAGGCCCTCGACGAGTTATGTTATTCGGCGCCCGATCGGGTTGGAGGTTCCTTCTTGTCCTCCTGGGTTGCGCGGCTACGCTGCAATTGCTGCACGGCCAGGCCGCGCAATCCACGCACGACGTCGCAGGCGACAACGTGCATAGTGTCTATCCCTTCCTCGGCGTCGACTGGGGCGGCAATGCCTTCGTCGGCGCGGCGATTCCGTTCGGCATGGTCAAGCTGGGCCCCGATATGGAGGACTTTGATGGCCGGCCTTCCGGCTTCGGCTATCTGAGCGGTGGCCGCATTCTCGGCTTCAGCCATCTGCACCTGAGTGGAGCCTCCGGCAAGTACGGCAATATCCTGGTCGCTCCCGCTACCGGCGCACTCGGCCTCGCCGACATCAAGTCACCCCGGGTCGATGAGGTAAACCATCCCGGCTATTACGCCGCGACGCTGACGCGATACAACGTCCGTGCGGAGCTGACTGCCACGCGCCGCGTCGGATTCCATCGCTATACGTTCCCCGCTTCCCGGCAGTCGCACCTTATCGTTGACATCGCACATTGTCTCGACAAGGGTCCGGGCTCGGAATCGCAGCGTTTCCTGGGCGGGCGAGTGAATCTGCTCTCCGATCATGAAGCAGAAGGCGTGGGCCGCTACGCGGGCGGATGGAACAAGGGCGGCGAGTACAGAGTTTACTTTTACATCGTTCTCGATACCCCGGCTTCCAGCGCCCAAACCTGGAGCGGAGAAACGCTCACATCCGCCAAAGATGCTTCTGTCGTCGAAGACCGTCCTCTCGGCTCCGTTTTCAACCTTCATACTCATGCGGGCCAGGTTGTGCAGGCCAAGGTTGGGATCTCGTTCATCAGCGCGGAGCAGGCCCGCCAGAACGTACTGCAGGAGGTCTTGGGGTGGGACTTCGATGCTGTCCGCAACGCCGCTGTCAAGGCCTGGAATGAGGCGTTATCCCGGATTCAGATTCACGGTGAAACCGACTCGAAGCGCGTTCAGTTTTACACCGCGATGTATCACACCATGCTCATGCCGTCCGATCGCACCGGCGAGAACCCCGGCTGGCAATCGAGCGAGCCATACTACGACGACTACTACGCAATCTGGGATACCTTCCGCAGCTCCGGGCCCCTGCTCACCCTAATCGCTCCGGAGCGGCAGCGGGACCTGATCCGCTCGCTGATCGATATTTATCGCCACACAGGTTACATGCCCGACGCGCGCAGCGGCAATGACAACGGCCGCACCCAGGGCGGCAGCAACGCCGATGTCGTCATCGCCGATGCCTACGTCAAAGGTTTGACTGGCATCGATTACCCCACCGCTTTTGAAGCCATGTTGAAAGACGCTTCCGTCCCCCCGGCCGACCCGCAGAAGGAGGGCCGCGGCGGCATCCTCGAGTACAACGCCAAAGGCTACCTGACACTGGCCAACGAGCGCTCCGGCTCCCGCACCGTGGAGTACGCCTACGACGATTTTGCCATCGCGGAGGTCGCCTGCGGACTCGATCGCCCCGCCGAGGCCAGGCTTTTCGCCGCTCGCGCGCACAATTGGGAACATCTCTGGGACAAGGACCTTAATGTGGAAGGCTTCAAGGGCTTCCTGCGTCCCCGCAATCCGGACGGCAGTTGGGCCGAGCCAAACCTGCTCGTACGCGGTACCTGGCCCGACTTTTTTTACGAGGGCGACCTCTGGACCTATTCGCTCTACGCTCCGCAGGATGTGCGACGGCTGATTGCCTTGGCGGGAGGCAATCGGATGTTTGTGCGCCGTCTCGACAACATTTTCTATCGCGAACACTTCGACGTCACCAACGAGCCAGGCTTTCTCATCCCGGTCCTTTACAACTGGGCCGGAAGGCCGGACCACACCGCTGAAGCCATTACCGAACTGCTCGAGAAAGCCTTTACGGATCAGCGCACCGGCATACCCGGCAACGACGACTCCGGCGCCATGTCCAGCTGGTTCATCTTCCAGTCTCTCGGCTTCTACCCCAATGCCGGACAGGACATCTACCTGATCGGCACACCAAGTTTTCCCGAGGCGGATATCACGCTTGCTTCCGGAAAAACGCTGCGCATCCTGGCCAAGAACATGGACAGCGAACACATCAACCGCTTTATCCAGTCCGCGACGCTGAACGGTGTGCCACTCGATACCTCCTGGTTTCGCCACGGGCAGATCGCAAACGGCGGAACACTTGTCTTCACGATGGGATCGGCCCCCTCTAACTGGGGAACTGCCAACCCTCCACTATCCATGTCGGATACAGTTTCACCCATTTGCACCGCGGCACAGCCATAATCGCGTCAGCCCGGCGGGGCGCAATGAGGGTGTGCGCATTGGAGTCATAAGGTTGTAGCTTACCGAAGTAGCAATCTGCTGTCGAATGTCGATCGAGACTAAGAGGGACCTTTTTTAATGTATTCTCCTGTCGTGATGAATATCCGCAAAACCACCTTTCTGCTTGCTGGCCTGTCGATCGCGGCCCTTTCCGCGGCCTGCCTTCACGCCCAGATGGTTTCCCCTTCCATCGACCGCCCAGACCAGCCGTTTTCCTACTTCTCCAAACCCACAGACGAGATCGGCGTCATGGATGCCGCAGCAGCCACCGAGATCACCCCGGAGGGTTACCTGCGTACAGGTTTCGGCGAACTGATGTTCTTTTCCGGTCCGGACCTTGAGCCCACGAGTGTGCGCATCCGGACCCTCGAAGAGGGCCGCCTGCCCATCGTCCACTACCAGTTCAAGCGCGACGGCGTGACTTACCGCTTCACGCTCTTTACAGCGACGCTTGATAGCAAGCCGGATGGCCGCCTGGTCAATTTCATTCACATTACCATGAGGAATCAGTCCAGCCGGCCCACCCGCGCCATTCTTGCCACAGGCATCCGCTACGATGCCCCCAACAACACCGGTGACCGTCACGGGGACAACCGTTTCGATCGCCCTGCCGAGGGCAGATTCTCCGGCGATTATCGCCAATTGGGTGAGCGATTCAGCCCTGACTGGGTCTATTCCTTCAACGGCAACCACTTCCTCCGCGAGGGCCGCCTGCTCTACACCTTCTCCGCCGGCTTTTCTTCCCGCAGTTTCACCCTCCACGATGCCTATAATTTCAGCCATCCACAGGACGTGAGCAAGCCAACTCGGCTCAACGTGGGTCCGAATGCCGCCGAGGGCGTTGTCACTTACTCACAACTGCTTCAACCCGGCGAAGAACGAATCCTCGACTTCAAAATGCCCGTCGTTCCCACTGCCGATCCGGCAGTGATGGCCACCATCGATCAAGCCGCCTTCGATCCAACCGAGGCACAAATCGCCGCCTTCTGGACCGGAATCCTAAACCAGGGGATGCAGGTCAGCCTGCCGGAGCAGAAGCCCGTCGATACCTTCTATGCGAACCTTATCTACGACCTTATTGCCCGCGATTACATTGGCCCCGATTACATCCAGACCGTCAACAAACTCCACTACCACTCCTTCTATCTTCGCGACGGCGCCGACATCGCGCACAGTTACGACGTCACCGGCTACCCCGGGATTGCCCGCCAGGTTCTCGAATTCTTTTCGAAGTCGCAAAAGCCCGACGGGAACTTCCTCTCCCAGCCGCAGCAGTACGACGGATGGGGCGAGGCCGTCTGGGGTTATTCCCAGCATTACCGCATCACCCACGACAAGGCTTTCGCCGAGTGGGCACTACCCCAAATAGCCCGCGCTGTCGACTGGCTGCGCGAAGCCCGCGCCGCCGACCCGCTCCACATCATCCCTGCCAGCGACGTTCGCGACAATGAGTACATTCCGGGCCATCTCACCGGCTATGACTTCCTCGCCCTCTCCGGCCTGAAACTGGCCATCCAGATGGCCAGCGAAACCGGTCATGCGGAGCTGGCCCAAAGCTGGCAACTCGAATACGACGGCTTCCGCCAGGCATTCTTCAAGGTGCTGGACGAGCGCGCCAGTGAAAGCAACGGCTATATCCCTCCGGCGCTCGATGGCCAGAAGGGCGGCTACGACTGGGGCAATCTGCTCTCCATTGTCCCGGAGCCCACCCTCGACCCTGGCGACTCCCGCGTCACTGCGACCCTCAAAGCCACTCAGGCCAAATACGCAGAAGGAATCATGACCTATGCCAACGGCGAATACCTCCACCATTACCTCACCATCAAGAACACCATGACCGAGACCATCCGCGGCGACCAGGAGCAGGCGCTTCATGAGTTCTATGCCCTGCTGCTCCACACCAGCTCCACCCATGCCGGATTCGAATACAAAATCCGTCCCTGGGGCGACCGCAACTTTGAAGACAATCTAGCTCCGCACGGCTGGTTTGCCGCCGAGTACCGCACACTTCTCCGCACTATGCTAGTCCGCGAAGAAGGCGACCGACTCCACCTGCTCTCGGTCGTCTCCCCAGAGTGGATCGGACAGGGCAAGACCATCTCCGTCCGCCAGGCCCCCACCAACTTCGGCTCCATCGCCTTCATCATCGAACAGCCGTCGCCCGGCGCAGCGATTCTTCGCCTCGACCCGGCCTTTACCGCCCCACCCAGCCAGATCGTCATCCATCTGCCCTGGTTCGTCGTTCTCAAGTCCGCTATCGCCGACGGCAAACCCATCCAGCCCGTCAACGGAGCACTCATCCTCTCTCCCCAAACCAGGCAAATCCAGTTTCACTGGACTCTCAAACCCAACACGCCTCAACTGAGCTACGACCGGGCCGTCAAGAACTACAAGGCGGAATATGCCCGCCGCTACCAGAGCCTGATGCACGGCGAAGCTGCGGGAAAAAACTAGGTCTGGAGTTGTGTCTCGCCAAAATGGCGATCTGCCTTCAAATCAGGCAAATTGATTCTTCACCCGGGATCAGCATCAACACGATGACGAAGCCCAGGATGAGCCTAAGCTGCTTGACCAGGCCGGCAAGTTCTCACGATTCCGCACTTCACTTCATGACAAACCACAATGGTGCTTCAATTGGCACTTCGCAGAGATGCATATTCGACACTCGGAATCCGGGCCGCACGGGTGTAGTCGTAGGAACTTCACAGTTCAACAGCGTCCAAGATGGCCACACACTAAGTAAGTGGTTTTTTATTGTACTTAAGGTTTCTGGCGTCAACCCACACTTCGATCGCTAAGTGTCCGATTCAGATAATCGAGCTGAGATGCTTGGTACAGCGGAGCTACTGTTGCGCCACGGCTATTCCGTGCTTTTGCCTGATGCGTCTGATGTCCCATGCAAGACCAGAGGTCAGGATGGAGTTGCTGTCTCCTTTTCTGTAGGGCTCTTGCGTCTTCTACAACATGCCTGTTTATCCCGGCGCACGGCGTATCACCGCCCTCTCGTCTCCGACCCCAATTTTTCCCGCCGCACTGCAAGCGCGTGGTGAGCCAAATCACGTCGGGGAAAGATCGGTTCCTGAGATCACCCGGTTTTGCATCATCAGGAGTGGCGAGGGACCAAGACTGAAGCAACTGCCTGAGGAGCGCCCCTCTGAAACTCCCCTGACCGTAGGTTACATCGGAGTAAAATTAAGAAGTATGAGAATTGGAATCGATTTCGGAACCACACGAGTGGTCGTCTCCGCCGCTGACCGCGGCAACTACCCTCTTGTGCATTTCGAAACCCCCGACGGCCAGACCCGCGACTGGTTTCCCTCGGTCGCCGCAGTCAAGGGCAGCGAGCACCTCTACGGCTGGGAGGCCGTCGCTGTACAGGGCGACGAAGACTGGACCTTCTTCCGCTCCCTCAAGCGCTTGCTCCGCGCCGCGGGTCCGCACACCGAGCTGCGGGTCGGCGCCCAGACCCTGCCTCTGCGCCTGCTCATGGCCGAGATGATGGTCTCGCTGCGTACCCTTCTGCTCCATCAATCCAATCTCGGTGCAGACCCCGCCGAGCCGCTCGAGGTCATGATCGGTGTCCCTGCCAACGCCAACAGCAACCAGCGCTTCCTCACCGAAGAAGCCGCACAAGAGGCCGGCTTCACGGTCCTTGGCGTGGTCAACGAGCCTTCCGCCGCAGCCATCGAGTTCGCCTACCGCAATAGCGCCGAGCGCAAGAATCGCGCCGGGAGCAGCCTCCTGGTCTACGATCTCGGCGGTGGCACCTTCGACGTTTCCCTGGTCACGCTCGGCGAAACCGAGCACACGGTCGAAGCCTCCGACGGAATCCCCCACCTCGGCGGCGACGACTTCGACGAAATCCTCGCCGATCTGGCTCTCGAATTCGCTCCGCCAGGCCCCTCTCTCACAGCATTCGAACGCCGCCTGCTGCTGGAAGAGTGCCGCGAAAAGAAAGAGTCCCTCAATCCCAACACCCGCAAAGTCGCCATCGATCTCGAGCGCGTGCGCCCCGCGTGGGAACAGGTGACGCTCGCGGTCGATACCTACTATGAGCGCTGCCGCCCCCTGATCGAGTCCACCCGGACCGTCGTCGAGAACCTGCTCGCCGCCCACCCCGGCCTCTCGCTCGATACGCTCTACGTCACCGGCGGCGGATCGGAGCTGCCCCCCGTCGCCCGCATCCTCCGTGAAACTTTCGGCCGCAAAGTGCGCCGCTCAGCCTACATGCGCTCGGCTGGCGCCATTGGCCTCGCAATCCGTGCCGCCGCCGCTGCCGATCGCCTCTTCGACCAGTTCAACCAGTACTTCGGCATGTGGCGCGAAGCCGACTCCGGCGGCAACATCGTCTTCGAGCTCATCTTCCCCCGCGGGGTCCGCCTGCCCGCGCCCGACCAGCCCCCGCTCCACCTCGAGCGCGTCTACCAGCCCGTCCACAACATCGGCCACTTCCGCTATCTCGAGTGCTCCCGCCTTGACGACTGCGGCCAGCCCATCGGCGAAATCACCAACTGGGAGCAGATTCAGTTCCCCTTCGACCCCGCCCTCTGGACTTGCAACGACCTCGCCGCCGAACCAGTCCGCCCCCTCCCCGTCCCCAACGGCCTGACCGTCCGCGAAGAATACACCTGCGACGCCGGTGGCAACCTCAAAGTCAGAATCTCCACCGCCCCCTACGGCAACACCCGAGAATACTCCATCGGCCAACTAAACAGAACCTGACTCCCCCGTGGCCTCGCATTCTGGGGCCGTCCGTGCGAGCGCCGCTGGGACGACTGACTCGAGATTTTGGGTTCTGGACGTAACCGGCAATCCCCTCCCCAACCCGATTTTGGGGTTGGGGAAGGTTGGGCGACCAACCGACCGGAATCCGAAAAGTCAGCCCGCAAATGAGCAGGATTGGCCTTCCGGTGCGGAGCTAACTTGCCGGCCGGCGGCACCGTCCGCATCTACATACTCAACGTCACCGAGGCTGCCCACTAGCCACAACCAACCTCGTTTGCGGACGGATTCAGCTTTGTCCGCAACTGGGACACGGGATTCCAGTCTGAGCAGAAAGATCCCTCACAACGCGGCAGAATTCCTTGAAGATCCTGTCATCCCTCATCCGAGGTTCAAACGCCTTCACCAGCTCGTCGAAATACCAAAGCTGTTGCCCCGCGCCCCGCTTGAACCGCTCGAAGACCTCCAAACCGACCACCCTGTAGTCATCGAGAATCGCCTTGGCGTTATAGAGCTTGTCCGCAATCGAGATGAGCAGCACATCCTCGTCTTCATGCTCCAGCCGATCTATATAAGCCTTCTTGCGCTCTTCCCAACCTTCCTTCTTGTCGTGATCCTCAGCAAACGTGTCAGAAAGACCAGCCACCATCCTCGCCACTTCCGCGCCAAATTGAGCTTCAACGTCCCTTAGCCGCGGCAACCCGCCCTTGTCCTCCACAGTGTCGTGAAGCAGGGCCGCAATCGCCATATCCTCAGTCACCGGAATCCGCCCGTCCGCCTCCCCCATTACCAGGGCAGCCACTCCCAGCAGATGCGCCATGTATGGAACGCGCGTCCCCTTGCGAAACTCCGTGTGCAGCTCGCGCGCATAATCCACAGCACGCGTAAACCGATCGCTCAGCTTCAAATCACTCACTGACTTAGCCATGAAACTCCCCCGTCCGGAAAGTCGTAGTGTACTGCATCCCCGCGCAGCAAACGCCTGAACGCGTCACGGCTGCGTCTTCCATCACAGACCCCATGCACAACTTCAGGTGTAAAATCCATTTTTGAATCAACTCACGCAAAAGAGAGCCGTCATGCAATATCGTTCGTTTGGAAAGCTCGATTGGAAAGCCTCCGCCCTCGGCTTCGGCTGCATGCGATTCCCCAGCGCCGATGGCCAGCCTGGCAGTTCAAATGTCGATGAAGCCGAAGCGATTCGCATGCTGCGTTACGCCATCGATCACGGCGTGAATTACATCGACACCGCCTACCCCTACCACGATGGCAAGAGCGAGCTCATCGTCGGCAGAGCCCTCAAAGACGGTTACCGCGACAAGGTCAAGCTCGCCACCAAGCTCCCCACCTGGCTGGTGCAGGCGCCATCCGACTTCGACCGCTTCCTCAACGAACAGCTCGTCAAACTCCAGACCGACCACATCGACTTCTACCTGCTGCACTCCCTCAACGGCTCCTCGTGGACCAACATCGTCCTAAAGCACAACCTGCTCGATCACGCAGCGCGCGCACTTGCCGACGGCCGCATCGGCCACCTCGGCTTCTCCTTCCACGACAACTACGAGGCCTTCGAAGAGATCGTGAACGGCAGCGACCTCTGGAGCTTCTGCCAGATTCAGTACAACTACATGGATATCGACAGCCAAGCCGGCGCCCGCGGCCTCAAGCTCGCCGCCAGCAAGGGTCTCGGCGTCGTTGTCATGGAGCCGCTCATGGGCGGCCGCCTCGTCGATCCGCCGCAAGACATTCGCGAAACCATCGCCACCGATCCCGCCCACCGCAGCCCCGTACAACTCGCCTTCGATTGGGTATGGGATCACCCTGAAGTCTCCGTGGTGCTGAGCGGCATGAGCACCATGAGCCAGCTCGTCGAAAACCTCCAGATCGTCGAGTCATCGCACCCCGGCAAACTCGGCCCTGCCGATCAGGCGCTCTTCGCCCGCATCCGCGAACAATATAACGCCCGAACCATCATCCCCTGCACGCAATGCGCCTACTGCATGCCCTGTCCCAACGACGTGAACATCCCCGTCAACTTCCATCTCTTCAACTACGCCCACACCTACGACGACCTGGGCGCGGCCCGCTTCCGCTACAAGTTCGTGCTCAAGGAAAATCAGCGCGCGGGCGCCTGCATCGATTGCGACACCTGCGAAGGCCTGTGCCCGCAGCACATTCCAATTTCCGATTGGATGCCAAAAGTAGCGGCGCTCCTTGAAGGGCTCGAGGGCCGGGGGGACGAATGAGTTGCCGTGCCCCGGGCTTATCACCGTCAAGCCGGAACCAACGTGATCCAAATCGCGTCAGGGAAGAGTAGGCGACCATCCGGGCGGAATTCCAGAACTGGTTGTGCTTAGGGCCTCGTCTGGGTGTAAAGTCCTTCCGTAAAAGCTAAATGCGCGATCCTGGCAATCTGCTGCTCAATTGCAGCCTCTGCCCAAGTGAAAGGTACTGAATGAAAGTGGAAAGGACATTGAAGATGAAATCGTGGAACGGCGTAAACCGATTGGTGCGTACTGGAGCCCTTTGTACGGCAGTGTGCCTGAGCCTGCCTGTAAGTGCGTGGGCGCAAAAGCTGGTGACGCCCGGCTATCTCTTCAACGACGATCCGACATGCCGCGAACTGAATGGCAAGTTTTTTCTCTTCACGACGCAGGATCCGTTTACGGCCGAGTTTGAACGGGAGAACGAATTCTACAAGGGGATGTATGCTTTTCGCGCTCTGACCACGACTGATTTCGATCACTGGATGGATCACGGGTCAATCGTCACACAGCGGGATGTCACCTGGAACGTCGGCGAAGCTTTGTGGGATGGCGACGCGGGCATCCCGGCGAATGGGAAATTCTATTCCTACGCTCCCTACCGCATGAACCCCATCACTGAAAACAATTATGGGACCTTCGACATCGGTGTGCTGACGGCGGACAATCCTCTTGGACCCTACCAGGACGCGGTTGGCGGGCCGATGAAGAATGTGGACGGAACGCCGCTTGAAGGACTAAGTCCGTGGGTCGTCTACAGTGACGACAAGACGCCATACCTGATATGGGGTGCTGGAGACACGTCGAAGAACTGGGTGAAGATGGCTCGGCTGACACCGGAAATGACTCAGCTTGCAGAGCCGGCGCGTGATGTAGTCGTGCCCAAGACCGACGCTTGTGGCAATCTTGACTACTTCGAGAGTCCCGTTCTCTTCAAGGCAGGCGAGAAGTGGTATCTGACCTACGTGGCCTATAAGAAGGACAAGGGGCCGGGATGCGATCCCAAGGGAGATTACATCGACTACGTTGTGGCCGACAACATGTTCGGTCCGTTCACTGGTCCGGTACGGCACCTTATTTATCCGACGGAAGATGGCGACGAGTCGGTGCAACAGGGGATCTGCACGTACAAGGGCAAGACTTATATCGCTTACCACGTTCCCTACGACAATGGTGCAACGGCCAGCAATGTTCCTGAAAGCTGGACTTCAACCACGCACGATCATCATCGCCAGGTGGCGGTTACCTTGCTCAACATTTTGCCCGATGGGAGCCTTCAACCTATTTATCCCGGGCACGACCAGGGCGCCGGAACACCGGGCGTAACGCACCTGACGCTGGACGCGTTCGCTCCGCGCCGCGAGGCGGTGGAGTTCCAAATGGAGATGAACGCATGGGGAGAGAAAGGGTTGAAGGGCGAGTACCAGATGAAGATGGGGGACGGCGGCTATCTGCAGTATCACGATGTTGACTTTGGCGATGGCGCATCCACTTTCCAGGTCGAGGTAAGTTCAGAGAACGCCGCCCTCCGCAATGGTTCGCTCGAGATTCGGTTGGACAATCCTGCGGGAGAACTGATTGGCGAAGTCAAGATTGAGGATACTGGGGGGCGAACCAACTATCGCGTTCTCACCACAAAAGTTCTTTCGAGCGCGAAAGGTGTTCACGATCTTTGTCTCGTGGCGCGAGGCGAAGCAACGGCGACACAGCGCAGGCTCTTCAACATCACTTCGTTCGGCTTCACGAGGCGGTGAACAAACGCCTTCGTTCCGGTCCCGGTAGGGACGCCCATCACTGGGCGCCCCCCGGTAAGGTTTCGGTAGGCCGGGATTGAGTGTCCAGCAAATTCCGCACCATTGATAAGGGCAAAGGCATTGTCACCGCTCCTGTTTACGGGTGGTTCCTTACGGGCAGACAACCCTATGTTCCTCAACCACACATTCCAGTACAAAACTCCGGGCGCTACGGCCCCGCGGCTGCTGTCTGCAGCGAAAAGAGCGAACCACGGGCTCCGATGAACAGGGTTTTCTTATCCGCCCCTCCGAACGCCAGGCTTCCCGGCCGCTCCGGAATCTCCACCACGCCAATCTCCCGTCCGCCAGCGTTGTAAATGTAAAGCTGGCCTTCAGCCACATACACATTTCCGGCTGCATCCGTCACAACACTGGACCCTCCGCGCGGCGCGAATTCCGTTGCGGTCACATGCTCTAGACTGTCGAGTCTCAGACGATAGACGGCGTCATCTTCCTCACTTACCGCCAGGTGCTCGTCGCCGACATGGAAGAGCTGCCACTGGGATGCCTGCAGCATGGGTTGCCAGTTCCCCCCCGCCATGACGGCATTTGTGCTGTCCGGAGCATAGAAGTAACTCCGCGGCTCATCCTTGACCGCAGCCACGATCGCCATGTTGCTGCGCGGCGCGTAGACCACTCCGCGATGCTCCATCTGCTGCATGAGGGTTTCCATGCTGTTGTGAAATCCGACGGGCAGCATCAGACTCGTCCCGCTCGCCGGCGCGCTGGCGGGCTCGATCTTTTTTGCTTCTCCCGTCTTGGTGTCCACTCCGAAAACGGACCGGCTGTAATCCAGCGCCAACACCGACCCGTCGCCCGCAAATCCCGCCGACATTGGCGTTTTCACCGTGTCCGTCAGGACTTCGGCCTTCGTTGTATCCGCGTTCCATCTGTAAATCCGATGCATCGCCGCGTCGGTAAAATACAGATGCCCACCCTCGTCAACTGTGAGCCCGGAGAGATTACTGAAGCCGCTCGCAAGCTGCTCCAGCCTTGCCCCGGCCGCAAAGACACCCGCAGGCAGCGGCAGCGGAGTTCCAACCTTAAGCTCAGAGTTCAGCGTGAACACCGTGAAGTCATGGGTCCGGACCCGGACACCGCTGGTCTGATCGAAGACACTGTTATCGAAGGCCAGCCGCGTCATGCTGAAGTCATGCACATTCTCAAAGTGAATATCGGTTGAATCCGCCGCTTCCACCGCATTCAGCTTAGGCAGCACATTTCGCGAGACCCGATACATAAACAGGTTGGCGAACGCCATGTGATGCGCGTCCTTCAGGTCCACTGAAAAGGCGTCCGCGCCAGCCGGATTCTCTTCCTCCGTCTGCAGCGCATACACTGTCCAGTTCGACGCATGATGGAACTGCGTCTCGTGGTGCATATGGTGCTCACAGGACATCTGGTAGACCACGCTCGGCGTTGTCGTATTCTCCACCAGCAGCCCCGCCCTGGCGAGCGTATTCGCCGTCCATATGCCGCGGAAGATCCCGCCGCCTCCATCCTTCACCCATAAGCTCGGATATTGCGTCTCCACATTCGCTGCGGGACTCTGTGGCGGCTGCGCGGGCCGGGGAAGATTCGGGGCCAGTACGGGGTTTCGGCGTCCCAGCCCCGACATGAAGTTCACATCCTCTACCATTGAGCGGGGGCCTGCGCGCCACACCAGTCCCGCCGCCCGATGATCCATAGCCGCAGTGGTGATCCCGATCCCGGTAAGAATCTCTGCTCCACCCTTCGCGCTCTGCACTATCGGCACAGCCTCGCCTTCACCCGTGAAGTTCGACGACTCATCTGACGCCGCAATCAGCGTGGTAACCGGGTTGAAGCCAATCAACACGCTATCTGCCCGCAGCCGCAGCGTGTTCGTCACGCGATAGGTGCCGCTCGGGAAATAAAGCACCCGATGCCCATCGATCGCCGCCTGTAGCGCCGCCGTGTCATCGGCCCCGTCCCCTTTCGCGCCCAGCGTCCGAACGTTCACCCACTCCCGCATCGGCGGCAGCGATGGAATATCGGAGGCCACGGCACTGCCTGCCCCGGCACGCTCTCGATGCCGAACTTCCACGCCCCGCTCACGCCCGTCGGGGCCAATCTCTACTCCGATCGTCAGGTGCTCCTCGACATAGGGGTGGGAACTCCCCTTCACTGCAAACATCCCACTCGAGCCAGTTTCACTCTGCACGATCTGAGGCACGTTGCTGCACACGATATGGTCCAGCGTGACTTCGTGATGTGCCTTCCGCGCATCGCCAAGCACCACCGCCGACCGGCCAATGTCCTCCAGCACGAGGTCGCGTCCAAACAGTTGCTCGGTCATTCCATGGGTGATTTCGACCGCTACCGGCGTTCGCGCAATGCGGTCGCGTACCAGAGTCATGCCCACTTCCTGGGTATGGATTGCCGCGCGTCTCTGGCCCGTCAAACTGGAATCCATCAGCAGAAACTGCCATGCGGGCGAGGTCCGCACCGAGATGATGCCGTACTCGCCGCCTTCGATCTGTAGATCGATTGCACCGTTGCCCACGTCTTCGAGCGCTGCCCGCCCATCGCCCACCTGGAACCGCATGTGCTGAAGAAACGAGTGCTGCGCCACGTGAAACCGCACCGCAATCGCCGCTGGGTTACCCGAGCCGATTTCGAAATCCAGATTGCTGATTCCGCTATAGAACGTGAATTCGTTCGCATCCACTACCGGCTCCCCCGCCGCCGGACGCCGCGAGGCAAACTGCAACATGTAACGGCCAGTGCCAAGAAATTCGTGGCCCTCCTGGAACCCAGGCGTGTTTGCTTCCAGGACAAACACGGGTCGGTGTGCGCCATACCCGATCAGCCGTATCCCCGACCATAGGTGAATCGTCCGGCTGATTCGATATCTCCCCTCCGCGACAAAGACGATGCCTTGCTCCGTTGTCTCCTGCACGCGATCGATCGCTGCCTGGATCGCCGCCGTATCGTCCCCCTTGCCATCCGCGGCAGCGCCGAAGCTCCCACGTTCCAGGTACACCGCATGAGGGTCGTCCGGCCGCATCGGAAACACCGATTGGGCTGTCATCGGCAATGCGGCCGTCGCGACAAACACAAGTGTCCACGTCAATCGACACATCGGCAGAACCCTCCAACTTTAGAACATTAATAGTGGAGCCTTTATAACGCATACACCCCAACGCTGCGCATCTCGGGGAGAAAGCAGGCACACCTCCCCGCGTCATCGTCGATCCGTCGCAGAAACGTCCTTTTGCCAGCTCGGGCATCGTCAACCTGGTCCCTGCAAATCCCTGATTATCTGCCGCATCTTTGGCTAAGCGCATCGAATCATGCAAAGCCCGCTCGCATCGCTCCGGCCTGAACATACTGGGCCGCATGAACGCGCGAGTTGCCTGGTCCGCTTTGACAGAGACCGGGGGCCCGGAGCCTGTCGAACCTGGAGTACCGCCTATCCGGAATCTATGGTCCGCTGCTCTTTTTGCAAGCGAAAAATGACGATGACTAGTTGGTCTGCGCAAATGTATCCGGCCTTTTTTCGAGCAAACGGCTCTGGGCACTTGATGGCATGCGCCACTCCAACGGCTCATGCCAGAAGACCTATCCACAATATTTGTTTATTTCGTCCCCACGAAAAGCCTAGGCGCAAAGTCCTTCAGATCGCGGCGCCACGTCTGCCACTCGTGCGCTGTGCCCGGCGACTCATAGAACACGTGCTGCACGTTCGCCTCAGTCAGCGCCGTGTTGAACCCCTCGATTCCCGCCTTCATCTGGGCGGGCTCCTCAGTCCCGACGCCGATCCACAGCAGATGCACTCGCTTGGCAAAGGCGGCCGGATCGGCCATCGCCCCGTTGAAGGCCGTCTTCATATCGGGCTTCCCACCGCCGCGCATCATCATCATCCCGCCCGCTCCGCTGAATCCTCCAATGTAGGAGAACATGTCGAGATGGTCGAACGTTACCTGGAAGGTCTGCATTCCTCCCATGGAGAGTCCTGCCATGGCGCGGTGATCGCGATCGGGAATGGTCCGGAAATTGGAGTCGATGTACGGGATCAGGACCTGTGTTAGGTCATCTTCAAAGGCCTCCATCATGTCCTGCATGGCGCGCATCATTTCAGGTGAACCGAAGGGCTTGCCGGTCAAATCGGGAGCCTGGTAGTCGGCCCGTCGCGCATTTCCATTCGCCATCACGATTATCATCGGCTTGCAGCTCTTGGCTGCGATCAAGTTGTCGAGGATGAAGTTCACATGACCCTGCTTCGTCCACCCGGTCTCGTCCTCGCCGCCGCCGTGCTGCAGATACAGCACCGGGTAACGCATCTTGGACTGCGTGTCGTAGTCCGGCGGCGTATACACCAGGGCATGTCGCCAGGTCCCCGTCACTTTGGAGTGATACCAGACTTCACGAACCTGCCCGTGAGGAACATCCTGCGGCAGGTAATACGTGGCTCCCGCTTCGGGAACCTCAACGGCGCTTGCATCCTTGCTCCCGCCGTAAAAGGTGTGGCTGCCGGGGTCGCTCACTTCCACGCCGTCGATATTCAACATGTAGTAATGAAGTCCGGGAGCCATAGGCGGCGTCGTGATGGTCCAGAAACCGTCCGCCTGCTTCTCCATGTCGAGTTTGGGATTACTCCAGAAATTGACCTTCACTTTATTGGCGTCAGGCGCCTTGATCCGGATTTGAACCCGAGAGGCGCTGTCGACGCGCGGGTAAGGCGCATCCTGAACGTTGGTGACAGCGGGCTTGAAGTCGCCCGATTCCTGTGCACAACATAGGCTCGCGAACAGCAGCATTAAGATTCCAAAAGGCTTCATGTCTTCTCACTCCCCGCACACAGAAACGCAAATCCACCTAGGCAGACTGCTTCCGGGCGATTTCGGATTGGTGCTTTTCGATCAAGCGCATACTACCCTGAGGAACGGCAAAGCGGAAGTCGCATTTATCCATCAAATATATCGATTTATTAGATAGCTCTGTTGCCCGGGAACTGAGACCCCTTATGAACAAAACATTCCGCATGTTTTGCACAACCTGGTGCTTTGCCGGTGCGGCGGAACAACTCAACCGCTCGTGATCGAGAATCAGTCTTTCCCCTGAATAAATCGCTTTACAAGTTCGCCCGCAGGAGATAAGCTGCGTGATTGGCAAACGGTTTCTCTAAAGCTTCCATCGCAGAACCTGCAACAGGACACACTTATGTTCCCTTGCACACGCCGCAAATCTCTCAAGCCAAGCGTGGGCGTTGCCCGCCTATCAATGCGGTTTTCGGCTGTCGACCGGAAGCTGAGACAGGTGTCGCTGAAGGCTGACGGCGGATTTCTTTCGGTGGGCGCTGAGGGCGATCTTTCGCTGCCCACCGGACCTCCGCAAGAAGCGGAGACTTTCCAATGGATCGAGACATTCACCGGCGATCTCACTCTTCTGTCACTAAAGACCAATCGCTATCTCCGTGTGGACTTTGATAGCGGCAAACTGATAGCCGAAAGCCCGGGACCTCAGCCCAATGGACCGGCAGGTGCGCGATTCGATTGGCGTTGATTCCTCGCGCATCGCCCCGGCAACGGGCTGACAAAAGGGGGTTCGAACTCATGATTTCCAGAAACGTTTTTCTTGCAGCCGCTGCGGCGGGTCTCCTGTTTTCGCAGGATTGCATTGCTTTTGCACAGGGTCCTTTTCAGCCACCTCCCGCCCCCAAGCCCTTCCCGTTTGTCAGCCCGCTCTTTGGCGACGACATGGTTCTGCAACGCGACAAGGCCGATGCCATCTGGGGCTGGTCGGAACCCGGCGACGAGGTGAGCGTGCAAATTGGAGACAACACCGCATCCGGCGTTGCGCAAGCCGATCGCCGCTGGCAAGTGAAGATCAAGCCGCCTGCCGCCGGCGGCCCCTACACCGTCATGATCACCGGCCGTGAAACCGTGGAACTGCACAACGTGATGGTCGGCGACGTCTGGCTTTGCACCGGCCAGTCCAATATGCTGGTCCCTCTCCAGGGTGCGCTCAACGGCGCCGATGAAGTGAAGGCAGCCAACTACCCTGAGATTCGCTTCTTCGACGTGTTCGGGCATTCTGCTTACGATCACGCCGGCTGGATTGCGGGAAGCTGGAAGGGTGTCTCGCCGGAGACGGCAGGACGGGTTTCGGCGGTCGCGTATTACTTCGCGCGCGAAATCCAGCAGGCTATCCACGTTCCGATCGGCCTGATCGTCGATGCCGTCGGCGGAACGCCGGCCGAGGCCTGGACCAGCGCCGCTGCCCTGCGCCCCCTCAGAGACTTCGATGTTCCGCTGGCGGAAGTCGATCGCCTGGCCGCCGCCGGAGCGCCTGAGTACGGCAACTACATCATGCATTGGTACGACCAGTACGACATCGGGCTCAAGGGGAACTGGGCTGCACCGGACCTTGACGATTCCACATGGAAGCCGGTCACTCTTCCCGGCGGCTTCGCCGAACTGGGCGTGCCAGACACGCCTGCGCTGGCCTGGTTCCGAAAAGAGATCGATTTGCCGGACCCGCTTCCGGCAGGGCGGGCCTCGTTGTTCCTGGGCATCATCGAGCGCATGGACACGGTGTATGTCAACGGGAAGGAGGCGGGCGGCAGCGCCTGGGTTGAGAACCCGCGCATGTATTTCATGCGCGACGGCGTGCTCAAGCCCGGACGCAACCTCATCACCCTTCGTATCATGAAGGTCAAGCCCGATGGCGGGTTCATGGGCAAGCCCGAGGATCTGCACCTGGTGCTCGGCGACAAGACCAGCATTCCGCTGGCCGGCGCGTGGAAGGGCAAGCTGAGCGTGGATGGCCGCCCGCCGCAGCCGCTGCCCAACGCCTATCAGAACTGGCCGGTGATGCCGACGGTGCTTTATGAAGGCATGCTTGCGCCCATCGCGCCGCTTTCCATTACGGGCGTCCTCTGGTACCAGGGCGAAGAAAACTCGCCGAGGGGATATGAATACCGCAAGATTCTTCCCGCCATGATCGCGGACTGGCGCAACCTCTTCGGACAGGGGAGTTTTCCGTTCTACATTGTCAGCCTGCCTGAATTCAAACCGCGCAGCGCAACGCCGGTCGACGGCGACGAGTGGTCCGAAACTCGGGAATCGCAGGCAATCACGGCCGCCAGCGTTCCCAACACTTGCCTGGCGGTCACCATCGATACAGGCGAGGCGGACAATATTCATGCCAAGGACAAGCTCCCCGTAGGCCAGCGGCTGGCATATTGCGCGCTGGCTAAATACTACGGCAAGCATGTTGTGTATTCGGGACCGACACTTGAATCCGTCGAACGGCTCCCAGGCTCCATCCGGTTGCACTTTGCGCACACCGACGGAGGACTGGTGGTGAAAGGAGAGAAACTCGAAGAGTTCTCCATCGCCGGGGAAGACCGGAAATGGTATTGGGCCGATGCCCACATTGAAGGCGACACGATCGTCCTTACATCGCCATCGGTGCCCAACCCGAAAGAGGCCCGCTACGCCTGGCAATCCAATCCCGCGGCAAACCTGTTCAATGGAGCCGGACTGCCGGCCGCTCCCTTTCGGACGGACTCCTGGCCCGGCATGACACAGGACGTGCGGCCGTATTGATGGGAGAAACAGGATGCAACCCGTCAAAGGCCGGATTCAGCAGAGAAGGTATCTTATGAACACGATTTTTGAACGATCTGGGGGACCCATGCAGATTTATCGTTTTGCATCAGCAGTGCTGATCGCCGCTCTCGCCCTGCCCATGGCCGCGCAACGCCGTGTGCCAAAGGACCTGAGCGGCACCAGAGGATTTAATTACATGCCTGCCGAGACCAACGGCGGCGCTGATTTTTGGCTCAAATACAATCCCGCGGTCACCCAACGCGACCTGGATTACGCCAAGCGCCTGCAGTTGAATCAGGTTCGAGTGTTCATCCCCTACGCAGCCTGGGAGACGAATAAGGAGGCGTTGAGAAAGAACCTCGTCGATTTTGTGCGCGCCGCGCATGAGCGCGGCATAGGCGTCATGCCGACCATGCAGTACAAGCGCGGTGAATGGAAGGATAAGGCCGCGTGGCCCAATGCGCGGGAGTTCGTAGCCGGCCTGGTGGCCGCCATTGGAAAGGAGCCCGGCCTGGAAATCTGGGACGTGGAGAACGAGCCCGAGTGTTGTTTCCTGCCCCCCACTCCGGACAATCGGCTGCGCATGGAACATGCCATGTACATGGCCAAGGTATTTCGCGAACTCGATCCCGTGACCCCGGTGACGATCGGCGCGACCTTTGCGGACAACATGATCGAGATGGGCGGCGCGGTGGATGTGCTTTCGTTCCACGACTACAGCCCGACCCGCGCAAGGATTCGCGCCAACATTGCCAAAGCGAAAGAGTATGCGGCAAAGACTGGAAAGCCGCTGATCAATAGCGAGATCGGATGCATTGCCCGCGCGAATCCCTACGATGTCACGCTCCAGGAGCACATGCAAGCCCACGTCGGATGGTACATCTGGGAGTTGATGATCACCGGCTACTGGGGCACGGTGCACGGCGTGTTCTATCCCGATGGCACGGTGCGCGATCCTGCCATCGTCGCCGCCCTCTTCGGCTTCTTCCGCAACCGTGGAGAAAACGTTGTGGAAGATGTTCCCGACCGCGAGAACCATCTTACTGAAGCGGTGACGAATAACAGGGCGTGGCTGGCGGACCCGAACGCCGATTGGAAGACCGGATTGGACCTGGCTGAGGTCTCGGCGAATCTCCTCGAGGCTGCCCAATTGGCGCCCATGCACAATTTACCGAGCAGGCAAGTGGTTCTGTTGCGCAGCGGTCAGCCGAACATGCCTGTCTTGCGCTCGACGCTGGAGAGATTCACATCCTTGCTTGAGCCTTACCAGCTTCCTGCCGGCGATCCCCGCCGTTCGCACCCGCCTGTTCCCATTCCATCACCGCCTTCTGGCCCCACTCCAACACCGGTTCACTGAAACGTAATGGAGCAGATCGTGGCGTCGCCTTTTCAATTCGTCACATCAATGTCTTTGCAGCAAGCGACGGAACACGCTTTTGATCGAAATAACCGAAAGCTCTCTGCGAGAAATTCGTCTTTTCGTTTCGACTCTCGCGGGAATAGCATTTCGTCAGAAAACCACCAACAACATCCACTGCAAGGTGAAAGGATCGGAGACGCACTCCAATGTTCACTCGTTCGATGTTCTTGTGGCCCAAGGCCATCCTGTTTGCCTCCCTGCTCGCTGCCCTGCCGGCGTCCGGCGCCGATCTCCAGATGAAGGTGAACGATAGCGGCTACCTGGATACGCAAGGCTTCAGCGTGTTTCTCTATGACAGCACTTTTCATCCGATCTTCGTCGACCAGAAGAACACCGCCATGGAGTTGATTCTCCACGGCCAGCGCATCGCCACCAACGGTGACGTGCGCATGGTGCCTACTCCGGAACAGTGGGACCTGGTCGCGCAGTTCAAGGGGCGGGAGGCCGACAAGGACCACAACCGCCTCACCGCGCGGTTGTCCTTCCCCGCTTACGAGATGGACTACAGCCTCGAAGTGGCCGCCGAATCCGGCGGCGTGCGAGTGAGTGTCGACCTCGACAAACCGCTGCCGGACAAGCTGGCCGGTCGCGCGGGCTTCAATCTCGAGTTTCTACCCTCCATCTACGCCGGGAAGAGCTACGCCGTAGACGGCAAGCAGTTCGGCATGATTCCGCGCAGCCCTCAGGACCCGATGAAGCAGGTGCTGCCTCCTGCCGACGACCCGAAGAAACTGCCGTACCAGGAGGAGTGGGACAAAGCGAAGGGCTACACGCAGCCGCTTCCGCTGGTCACGGGAAACAGCATAACGCTGGCAGCGGAGGATCCGCTCTACCGCGTCAGTGTCAGCTCTGAAACCGCCCCCGTATCGCTTTATGACGGACGCAACCGCGCCCAGAACGGCTGGTTCGTGCTCCGCAGCCTGATCCCTTCGGGCAAGACCGCGGGTGCAATCGTGTGGCACATTCACCCGATCGACGTCCCGAACTGGACCCGGCCGCCTATGGTGGCGCACAGCCAAGTCGGCTATCCTCCCGAGTTTCCGAAGGTCGCTGTCATCGAGTTGGACCCAAAATTCGACGCGCCGAAGACGGCGAAGGTGCTTCGCCTGGACGCGGACGGCTCCTATAAGCAGGTATTCGAAGGGCCGCTCTCCGCCGCCACGCCCTGGCTGCGCTACCGCTATGCCAAGTTCGATTTCTCTGCCGTCAAGGACCGCGGCCTGTACATGATCGAGTACGCAGGCCAGCGGACCGATCTGTTCCCAATTGCCAGGGGCGTGTACAGCCGGACCTGGCAATCCACCCTGGACGGATTCCTTGCCGTGGAGATGGACCACGTTTCAGTGCGCGAAGGCTACCGCCTGTGGCACGGCGTTTCGCACCTCGACGATGCCCGCCAGGCGCCCCCCAACACCCAGCATTTCGACGGATACCGGATGGGTCCGAACACCGATTCGCCGTTCCAGGCCGGCCAGCACATCCCCGGATTGAATGTAGGCGGTTGGTTTGACGCCGGCGACTACGACAACCTTGCCTCGGGCCAATACCAGGTCATTGAGAACCTGTCCCTGGCCTACAGGGAGTTCGACCTCAAGTGGGACGAACTCACCGTCGATGAGACGGCCCGAACGGTTGAGATGCATCGCCCCGACGGGGTCCCGGACGCCGTCGAGCAGGTCAAGCACGGCGTTCTGCAGGTATTAGCTCAGATCAAGTCCATCGGCCACCCGATTACGGGCATCATTGAGCCCACTCTGCGTCAGTACACGCACCTCGGCGATGCGGCCTCCAATACCGATGGGCGCATCTATTCCGACAAGCTCGGCCCCAACGAGATCGACGGAAACTTCTCTGGGATGCCGGACGACCGATGGGCCTTCACCACCAAAATGCCGAATCTGCAATACGGCGCCGCGGCAGCGCTGGCCGCCGCTTCGCAGACTCTCAAAGGTTGGGACGGCCCGCTCGCCAAGGAGTCTCTGGAAACGGCGATCAAGCTGTGGGATGACGAACATGCCCATCCGACCCCAAGCCAGGGCCGGCCATTTGGACCCCCGGGAATGGCCGCGATCGGCGAGTGGAGGGCTGCTATTGAGTTGTTGATCGCCACCGATGGCGGCGAGCCGTATAAAAAGCGGGTCCTGGAGCTGTTCCCCACCATTCGCGAGCATTTCGCGTTCGGCGGCTGGATGGCCGTTTTGGCCCTGCCGTACATGGATGCGGATTTCAAGCAACAGCTCGAAGAGGCGGTCAAATCCTACAAGGCCGAATTGGATGCCGAACTGGCGAAGACCCCCTTCGGCGTTCCGCCCAGCCTCGGCACATGGGGCGGATCCGGCCAGGTGGCCGATCTTGGCGCACGGATGTACTTCCTGCATAAAGCATTCCCGCAGATCGTGGGCCCGGAGTATACGCTGCGGGCAGCCAACTATCTGCTGGGCACGCATCCCGTGTCGAGCACCTCGTACGTATCCTCGGTGGGGACGGTTTCCAAGATGAAGGCGTACGGAAACAACCGCGCCGACGGAACATTCATTCCCGGCGGCATGATTCCCGGCTATATCGTGATCAAGCCGGACTTCCCGGAGTGCATCGACGACTTCGGCTTCCTGTGGTTTGAGGACGAATACACCGTTGGCGTCGCCAGTCAGTGGATTTTGGCGGCCAATGCGGCAGAAGCACTGGCCAAGTAAACACGTCGTGGACGGAACAGGCGTGCCGGGCTGCCTTTCTCGTGTTGTCGGTTCGGATTGGTCATTGAGAAACCCCGTGGCCGGGAGGGCACGTTGTTGTCCGGAAGGTGGAAAAGCAGAGATCCGTCTTGTTCCGGCTCTACAAGGCAAATGACGGGCATCGGGTCTTTCAGCTTCGGCGGAACCAACTTATTTCATCAACTTCATTGCATCGACGTGGCTTAACCCTCGAGCACTGAATGCAATACAAGCGCGTGAAGGAATTGATCGCATAGAAAGAGGTGCGGAATGAAACGGCGAGAGTTTCTGAAGAAGAGTACCGCGGCTGCTATTGCTTTAGCCGGTTCTCAAAAGACGCTCCAGGCGTCCGCGGCTGGCGAACAAAGTCAAAACGGCTCAACTCAGGTTTCCGGTGCGCCTGCGGCAAAAGCGGGACTCGTTCCTGACCAGGGCTTGTCAGTTTCTCATATAGGCAGCACTCCGGAAGGCGTGTACCTGCCCAAGCAGCCGTTGCTCGCGGAGATCCTTCGCGGAACCAAGCAAAGGACTCGTCCGATGCCGCTGAGCGAAAGAATCCGCCGCGGTGTCGTTCCCAAGCGCGGCGTGTGCGGCACTGCTCCCGGCAGGTCTGTTCGCGAGGGTTTTTTCACCGGCTATGGGCCGGTCTACGTCGAAGTACTGGGCGATCCGTTCTCCGAGCAGGTTCTTTTCCACCACGAGCGCCTGATGGTGCCCTGGAAAAGACCGTTCGAGGCCCCCAAAGTTGCGGAAACTCTCCCCGAACTGCGGGAACTTATCCTTGCCGGGAAATACCGCGAGGCCGTGGCGCTGGCGTTCGACTCGATGAGTCAGGCCGGGCTCCCGATCAATGAGTATCCGCACCAGACCATCTCCGCATTCCTCATGCGCCTCGACATTCCGGAAGAAGGCGTGGCAGAGAACTATCTCCGCACTACGGACTTTGAAAGCGGCGAACTGAAGGTGCGCTGGAACGACAAGCGCGGCGAGTGGGTGCGGCAAGTATTCGCATCCCGCCCGGACAACGTCGTCGCCCAGCTCATTACCGCTCCCAAAGGCGAGTTGGTGAACGCGAAGATCGCGATCGTCAACCCGACCTTCGGTCCCAGGGCGGATGGCGGTCCAATCACGTTCGACCAGGACGCAAACGAGCATCGGTTCATCTTGACCGGCCACTTTGACCCAGCCGTCAATAACAACGGATACGCGGGTGTTACGCGAATAATTTGCACCGGCGGCTCGGCGCGCATGGAGAACGGCGCGGTGGTCGTCAAGGGCGCTCAGTCGGTGACGCTGCTTACCCGCGTCGAGTGGTACGCTGACTTCACGCAGGACAAGGTCGACGCGATGGTCAAGTCTGTAGACCAGGTGGACGGGGACTACGCCACCCTGTTCGCGCGCCATCGGCAGGTCCAGGCCCCCATCTTCGACCGCGTCTCAGTGGACTTCGGCGGCAGCACGCAGCAGGCCATGGCCGGCGAAGAGCTGATTGACGACCAGCGCACCCGGACCGGCTTCTCGCCTGCCTTGCTTGAGAAGCTCTTCGACATGGGCCGCTATTGGCTCCTCGTCACCGCCGGCAATTACTTCGCCGAGATCAATATCAATATCAATCTGCAAATTGCCCCCGGCGTAATGGGCAATCTACCCGAGGCAATGGGCACTTTCTATGATTGGGTCGAGAGTGTGCTGCCGGATTGCCGCAAGAACGCAGAGAATATCTTCGGCGCCCGTGGCGCGGTCTTTCCTATCTTGCCGAGTTGGGGACTTGGGGTCAGTTTCCACTACGCGGTGTCGCAGGGTTACGGCATCTGGCCTCATCCGTATTGGATCTCCGGCGGCGGCTGGTGTTACATCCCGTTCTGGGATCAATACCTGGTGAGCGGAGATCTTGAGTTCCTCCGCAAACGCGTCGTGCCGGGACTCAAGGAGCTGGCCCTCTTCTACGAGGACTTCCTCACCGTTACCGACGAACGCGGCAACTACGTCTTTATTCCTTCGTTCTCTCCTGAGAACGCGCCCCTCAACTCCGAGCCTCTGCCGCCGGCGTGGTGGCCGGGGCTCAGTAACAGGGATTCACCAGTGCGTCCGCCCACGACTCTCGTCCTGAACGCCAACATGGACATCATGGTGTGCCGGGAAGTGCTGTCGCACCTGATCGAGGCCTCCGAGATTCTGGGCACCGACCAGGAGAGCATTCCCAAGTGGAAGGCCATGATCGACAAGCTGCCGCCCTACCTGCTCGACCCGGACGGCATGTTGAAGGAATGGGCCTGGGCCAGCCTTCAGGATAATTGTGACCATCGCCACGTCTCGCACCTGTACGGAGTCTGGCCGGGCGATGAGATCGATCCGGACCGTACGCCGAAGCTCGCCAAGGCCGCATTGCTGGCCGATCGCAAGCGTACGCCGGAAACTCTGGCGGCCCACGGTTACAGCCATCGCGCTCTTGCCGGGGCGCGGCTCAAGGACAGTTACCTGGTCCAGTCCCAGATGAAGCAGTTGCTCGAACAGGGCTACGTTGCTGCCACTCTTCGCACATCCCATAACCCCTACCTGCCGCCGATGCCCGACGCGCAGGGCGCCCTGACGACGATCATGATGGAGATGCTCATCTATTCGCGGCCGGGCGTCATCGAGATTCTGCCTGCCGTTCCCGACTCGCTCGAGAAGGGGTCCATCAATGGAATGCTGGCGCGGACCTTTGCCAAGGTCGACACGCTTGCATGGGATATGCCGGCAAGGACCGCCGACGTAACCATCACCTCGCTCAAGGACCAGGACATCACGCTGATTGTCCGGCACGGAATCGAAAAGATCTCGGCGCCGGCCGGAGTGTTGGCGAAGATGCCCTTGCCGGATGCAATCTCGTGCGACTTGCACTTGCGGAAAGGCGAGCCGGTTCGGTTGCACCTGGCGCTTGGCCGGCATAAGCCGCTGGATTGGGTTGCGCAGGTGACCGAATTCTGATCCCGCCCTCGCACTTCCTCCCGCCCAGGACGGCTTAGGTATGGGAAAGGCAAAAGGCGGAACGAAACCCCAGGGGGAGATGGCGGCTCGGTAAGACAGGCATAAGGCCGAAGCTGCTCCTCATGGAAGAGAATGCACCCCCGCGCAAAATTAGGCCGCGGCGCCCCAAATATGCGGCGCACCGCGGCCTGGTTTTCTTCCGGCGCTCATATTCCGCGGAATCAACTCGAGATTCCGATTTGGTGGTCGGTGCTCCATGCCTACAAACAATGCGCCGGAGATCGAAGCCGGCCGAGTGACTGAAACCACTCGGACTAGCTAGGATCTCCGGCGCGGAGAAATCAGATTCAATTCAGCAATCAACAACCTTAATACTGCAGCGAACTAGAACTGGTACTTCGCCGCGAGTTGCAATTGGCGCATGGAGCCCGTGCCGGTGATGCGGCCGAAGGTGGAGGACGTGTAACTCAAATTCGGCTCGTTCCAGTTGGGGTGATTGAGAGAGTTGAATGCCTCAAAGCGAATCGCCAACTGATGCTTTTCGTTGTAGGGCATCAGAAACTGCTTGTGGAGCGAGGCATCCAGGTTGGTAAATCCCGGAGACGTGAAGCTGCCGCGCTGCAAGGTTCCAAAGAAACCCGGAGTCGCTTCAGCGTAGGCGGCTTTGTTTACCCAGTCGTTAAGCGTTCTCGCGCTGCCGCTGAGGTAGGGACTCTGCCCGGTTGGAACGGGCCTGTCGAAGTTGCCGAACGGAGACGCGATACTGGCATTGTCAATTCCGAGCAGGGGCGTCCCTACGACACCGGTCTGGTGGGTAAAGATGCCTCCGATTTGCCAGCCGCCAATCGCGGCATTCAAGGCTTTGTTATTCACCGGCACCAACTTGCCGGGTCCGATGGGTAGTTCGTAAAGTGCCGAGCCAACGATGCGGTTTTTGACATCGAACGCGGAACGGCCGTATTCGCATGTGATGCAGTCGCTGTTCTGGGGATACAGGTTGTCATTCCCCTGGTTACGGATTCCGCTGGTGTCGTCGAGGGATTTGCCCCAGGTGTACGAGGCGATCACGCTGAGGCCCTTGCTGAAGCGATGGGTAGCCTTCGCACTGAACGCGTTGTAATTGCCTGTTCCCATGTCATGCGCATCCTGGATCCCTCCCATGTTTGCAAAGGGGGTACGGGATGCGACAGAACTTGAGGTGCCCGTGCCAATGTATCCGTATGGAGTCGCCTGATTTGCATTTTTGAACCCATAAAGATGACGGCTCAAAGCGCCCTGGTATCCCGCCTCGAACGACCAGTTCTGGCCCACTTGTTGCTCGATGTTCAAGAGGAATTGTTGAGTGTACGAGGTCTTGTGGGTGGGAGCGACGTCGTACGCGGTGGACGGACCAAGATTGACGGTTGCACCGCTGCTTGCGCTGCCCGGCGACGCGTTGGCCCAGGTCAGGTTGGAATTGCCGTAGATCCCGGTGGTCGTGTCCGTATTGACTTTCGTCACGCGCCCTGCGATGTTGCGCGCCATGTCGAAGTACGAGTTGCCGATATCCTGGGTGTAGAAGATTCCGTAGCCGGTACGAATCACCAGCGTGGATTTGGGTGAGTAAGAGATGCCTAATCGGGGCGCAAGATTCAAGTATTTGGTATCAAGGAGTGGACCATTGGGCAATAGCCCGTTGCTGCACTGCGGCGCCGGACCGAGCGTGGTTGTCCACCTGATCGCAATGCCTTGATACACATTTGCCGGCGTACAGTTGCCCTGGCGGACATAGAAGGGCCACTGGCTCTGCGCGTAGGTGGTGCTGGTGTCGCCCTGGTTCGGCATATTCGGAACATAGGCGACGAATTCATTGCCGAACGTATTGTTCCACGGAGGAGTCAGTTCGTACCTGAGACCCGCCGAAATCGTCAGGTTGGGGAAGATCTTATACGTGTCTTCTCCGTAAAACGCCTCTACGTTGCGCACGTAATTCGCATTCGCCACGGCCACCGCGACGGTTGCCTGGCTAAGATCGCCGAGCAGGAAGTCAGCGAGCGAATCACCTCCAGAAAGCGTAACCGCTCCAGTGGTAACATTCTTCGTTTCCAGCGAAGTAGAAATGGGCTGCGCGAAGAACTGCCCGCGCGAGAACTGATTGCCTAGCTGGTTGAAGGTCTGCCGGTTGTACTCAAAACCGAAGCGCAGCTCATGCTTTCCCCTCACCCATGAGAGGTTGTCTACAATCTGCCACGTGGGATCGGTCACAACATAGGGGCCATCCCCGCCGACATCCCCAATTTCCTGCCAGATGGCCGGTGTAGTGCCTGCCGGTCCCTGACTGAATGCCATATCTGGAATGCCCCACGTTGAGGGGAGCCCGCCTGTCAAATTCGGAATTCCGATCGAATCAACCACGTCTTTTGTGTATGCCGACAACAAGCCGAGGGAGTTGAAGAAGTGGCTATAGCCAAACCGCGCCTCGTTCACAATGTGGGGCGAAAAGGTCCACGTGTTGGAACCCATGTACTGGAAGTACTGGGTAAAGATCTTGCTGCCCGCTCCCAGTAAACCAGTCGAGATGATGGTTTCGTTGCCAGAGCTGTAGCGGAAGGCATACTGCGACTTCTGCGACTGAATGTAATCTCCACGAACCGCCAAGCCCTGGCGATCCTGTGGTCCCGTGGTGCTGTACGCGTAGTTCGCGACCACCTTACCATTCGCGTAGAACGGCGTCGTACTTGTTCCGAGGTATTTCAGCAGTGCCGTGGACTGCGGCGCAATTTCGCCCGAAGGAATGGCGTTGTTCGGAAAGGCCGTCTTTCCCAGGCCGTTGACGTCTCCGGTTGCCGGATCGTAGATGGTGACCGGAGCACCGGCGGCGGTGGTGAAGCCCTGGAAATTGCCGCCCGCTATGGCTGGGGAGGGTACAGTTGCAGAGCCCTGACCAATTGTGCGGATCTTCCTCCATTCGTCGTCGACCATGAAGAAGAACTTGTCTCTGCCGTTATAAACCTTGGGAATTCTGATGGGTCCGTCGAGTTCGAATCCGTAGTCGTTCCACTTGTAGGGGTATACCTTAGCAGGAGCGGCGTTGTACGGGAAATAATACGGATTTGCATCCGCATAGTTGTTGCGGATGAAATCGTACATCGAGCCGTGATAGGTGTTGGTACCGCTCTTGCTGACCACGTTGACCTGCGATGCCTCGTGGCCGAACTCAGCCGGATAAACGCCCGTTTGTACCTTGAACTCCTGAATGCCGTCAAGGGAAGGCAGGCCGACATACGTGACGAAGTCAGGATCGGTATTGTTCACGCCATCCAGCGTGTAGTAGTCAAACATGATGCGCTGGCCGCCGACCGAGATCGCCTGGGTGGCGCGATCGCCGCCGAGGCGGCTTCCTGCCTGACCCGATGCCGGCGAAAGCGTATTGACGTTGGACGCAAGAGCTACCAGTGACAGATAGTTTCTGCCGTTCAGCGGCAGCTCGTTAACGGCCTGGTTCTCAACCACCGTACCGAGGGTGGCGTTTTCAGCCTGAAGAAGTTCGCCGGCCGCTTCAACCGTGACCGATTGCGTCACCATTCCTATCTGCATCGTGAAGTCCTGGCGCAACGATTGCTGCACCAGCACTTCCACGTTTTCGCTCGATTCGGCCTTAAAGCCCGTGTGCTTGGCTTGAATGTTATAGATTCCCGGCGGAACGTCGGGAAAAAGGTAGTCGCCTGCATCCGTGGTGACCGTGGAGCGTACCGCGCCGGTACCCACATTCGTCAGAGTGATGGCCACGTCGGGAACTACAGCGCCCGTCGGATCGGTGACGTGTCCGGAAATTTCACCGGCGGTCTGCGCAGACAACCTGGCAGCCGACGACATCGCGAGCATAAACACAAAGATGCAGCAGGCTATGGAAGCACTGCATCGTTTGAGCCACTTGAAGGTTCTCAGCGCCATCCGTGCGCGGCCGAGCGATTCCTCTGTGACCGGGGAATTAGAGGCGAGAAATGGAACAAAGCGTCCATTTCCTGATGCATCACTGGCATGATTGTTCAACATGGTCGACTTCCTCCTTCGCTGCTGAGAGCAGCCTCCTTGGAATTAACTGCAAATTACACCCACACTCTTAAGCCGGTGAAGCAAAGTCGCGTGGGTTCCGGACGACTTTCATCGATGGGGAAGTGAAGCGGATTGGGCGCCCCCGTGCATGTACCAAGGCAGGCGCCGTCTGCGTCGATTTCCCCAGGCCCTTAATCCGATTACTTATCCTCTTTCAAAATCTCCTCCACCAGGGCCTTCGATACGGGCAAATGGTCCTCATTCTCTTTCAGCCAGCCGCGATAGTCCTGTTCGATTTCCGGTGTCCACTTGGCATCGATCTGTCCGGCAGTGTACTTTTTTTCTCTCAGACGCTGGTGTCCAAACGTGTCTTCAAGACGAGTGCGTTCCGATTCTTTGACGACCCGCTCGGCTAGCTGAGGCGGTATAAACAGCACACCGCCATTCCGCCCGAGGACTACATCTCCGGGCATTACCAGGGCATGTCCAATGCGGGTAGGCCCGTTGATGCTCACCATCGTTGAGTTGAGCAGTCTTCCACTGGCAAGAGTTCCGAAGTGGTGGGAAGGATCGTAGTAGCGAACGAATGACGTGAAGTTTGGCAGCTCCTCCAGGCCGTTGATATCGCGAACGGCGCCATCGTAGACGATGCCGGTGCCTGATCTCGCATAGATAGCGTTTCCTACGTTGTCACCGATGGAAGGTCCATCAACCTTGAGTCCGAAGTGGTCGGCTACATATACGTCGCGAGGCTGCAACATGTCGACGGGCCAAGCGTTCGTACCTCCCAATCGATGATCCTTTGCTCCCTGCTCTTCAATGACTTTTTCGACATCAGGTCTTCCGGGCATCCACACGGCCGTCAGTGCCCTGCCCACCAGGATCTGATCGGGATGGATCGAAAGCCAGCCATCTTCATACTGGTGCACAAAGCCCGCCGAGCGCAGCGTTGCCCATGCCTCTTCGAGGGTTACATTCTTCATGCGGTCCAGGATGTCATCGGGCACCTTGGGCCGACCGTCAGGAAACCTTTCCCCCTGCCAGTCGGGAGTGTATTTGATGACATCCTCCCGCGTGAAAAACTCCTGCTGCGCCGTCAGGCACGGAGTGAGTGCCAGGAAGGCTGCCCCAGCCAGAACACCTGCAATGATCTTCCGCATCTTCTCCGCTCCCAAGGACTGGTGATCTTCTCGAATGCTTACTTCTCAGCTTCGAACCACGGTGTTCCGGGAATCTGAACCTTCTTCGCTGCTTCCTCGTCCATCTCCACACCCAGGCCTGGCCGGTCCGGCGGAGTAATGTAACCGTTCACGATAATCTCGCCTTCCTTCACGAACGTCTTCCAGGTATCGAGATGATTAATCCAATGCCACTCGCATGCCAGGAAGTTCGGATAGGTGGTGCACGCGTGAGCAGTCGCCATGACCCCAATCGGCGAGACCACGCAGTGCGGCGCTACTGGAATGTAGTAGGCCTGCGCCATGTCGGCCACCTTCTGGGCTTCGGCCAGTCCCCCGACCTTCTCAAAGTCGGGCTGAATGATGTCGACAGCCTGCTTCTGAAGCAGTTCCCTATATCCCCATCGCATGTATAGGTTTTCGCCGCAGGCAATCGGGGTAGAGGTCGAATGCCGGATGTCCGCCATCGCATCGATGTCTTCAGGCGGAACCGGCTCTTCAAGCCACATCAGCCTGAACGGCTCCAGCGCCTTCGCGACTTTCTTTCCGGTCGGAGCGTCGTAACGCCCATGCATGTCGCAGGCAAGATCCATGTTGGCTGGAATGGACTCGCGCACGTGCGAAACCCACTTCACCATCCGATCAATCTCGCCGTTGCTTGCAGTCCAGTTAACGGAATCGAAACGCGCCGGGTCTCCGGCATCATCAAGGTCGATCTTCATCGCCGTAAAGCCTTGAGCCTTGATCCACGGGAGCTTCCGGTCCGACTCCGCCCCGATCGGAACGTCCATATCCGAGTCGCAATAGATGCGAACTTTATCGCGAAACTTTCCGCCCATAAGCTGGTACACGGGTAATTCCAGGGCTTTCCCTGCAAGGTCCCACAATGCAATTTCCAGACCCGACAGAGCCGTGATGTACTGCCCGCCTTGCGCGCCAGAGAAGATTCCCTGGGTGCGAATCCGCTCCCAAATCGCTTCAACATTGAGCGGATCGCTTCCGATGAGCATGCGCCGCCAACTATGGATCAGCGACGAGGTTGCGACCGCGGCATCTGTAGCTTCACCCTGCCCGTAGATGCCCTGATCCGTGTAGATCCTTACGTGCGTTTGCGGTCCATGTACGAGTACCTGCGCGGTGCGCACATCGGTGATTTTGAGCTTGGGTCTCCGGTAAGGCGAACTGTTGGTTTCGACAGCTCCGGCCAAGGCGGGAAGTGAAAAAGCAGAGAGCGATCCTAGTGCCGAAAGAGCAGCGCCCTTCAGCATTGACCTCCTTGAAAACTGAGCCATAACCCCTCGGGACCTCTCCTTTAGTTAACTTGACCGAGTTCCACAAGCAAGCGTTTACCCGTCAAAACCCTGCTTTCTATTCAGTAAATCGTCTTATCAAGGAACATCGGGATCGTAGCCCACAAAAAAGTTGCCTGACAAGAGGCATTTTTCGAATTGAAAGGTCGAAGATTTCGATATATCGTTAGCTTACCGATTCAGACACTAGCAGACACTAGACTGTCCGACTCGCTCCGGAGCCTCGTTCATGAATACAACGATCGACCAATGGGAAGTTCTGGAAGCAGTGGTCCAGTTGGGTAGTTTTGCTGCTGCCGCAGCGAAGATGAATCGTTCGCAATCGACGATCAGCTACGCAATTTCGCGTCTCCAGGATCAGTTCAAAATTCCTCTGCTTGAAATGAAGGGGCGAAAGGCACAGCTGACCGAAGCTGGGAAGGCATTACTGGCGGATGTGGAACCATTGCTCAACGGGTTTAGGGCACTCGAGCAAAGAGCCGCGTCTTTGGCAGCCGGAGGTGAAACCGAGATTCGTCTTTCGGTTGACAGTATCTATCCGGACGATCGGCTCTTTGCCGCACTCGCAGAACTCACGCGCTTGTTTCCTCATACCCATTTGAAGCTGCATCGCGGTACGTTCATGTCATCCGTCAATGAGTTCGCAAGCTACGGCGCTGATTTGTGTATTGTTGGAACGCCGCCGCAAGAGCATTTGATCAAGCCAGTCCTCGATATACGAATCAAAGCCGTCGCCAGAGCCGACCATCCCCTGAATGCTGGAACGCGGCAACTGACGCGAATAGATCTGATTCAGCGTCTTGCCGTAATCATCGAAGGAGCAACCGGCCCGGCTCCCCGGCGACAACCGCATGCTCCAGCGCAGCGCCAAATAGCTGTGGCTTCAATTGAATCTGCGATTGAGGCGGTGCGAAGCGGGATGTGCTTCGGATGGCTACCGGTTTACAGAATCCTTCCCTACCTGGAATCCGGAGAACTGGTCGGACTGCGGCTGCCGATCGGCGGTGAGCGGTTCGCTCGAATGTCCCTGGTTGTTAAAGATTCCGAATCGACCAGCCGCGAAAAGAACTACCTCGCTGAGCTCTTAGGTGCGAATCGCGAGGTGGAGGTGCTTTGAGTTTCACAAAGTGATTTCGGCCTACGCCCCGACGTTGACCGCATGGCGCAGTAAGTCAATCACTGAGAGACGGCGACTGATTTCTAATCTCAAGTTCAATTGAAACGCTCAACCCCTTTGGCAAAGGCCGAGCTCGTGTTCAAAGAGCGATCAATTCTCCTAATGGCGTTCGCTTGAACGGATCGCCGAGAAAACTCTCCCGGTACAGCCGGGAGAGTTTCATCTGGCAATTTGCTCGAAGGTATCACCGTGTCGCAAGTAATTGCAGGTTTGCAGTTCCGGTTCTGCGGGTGCTGGTTGAATGCACTTAACTCAATAGGATCTTACGTACGACTCCCTCAGGGTCATCGACCATGCGGCATACATTGTCCCACACCAGAGTCTGGCCGCGAGTCGAGTCCGCGGGCGTCCAGGTCAGACCTGGCTGACTCGGATTCCCCGTCCTGGCGAAGTTAGCCCATGCGGTAGCCATCTTCTTGGCCAGGGCCTGGGCCTCGGCCGTATTGCCCGTGCCCTGTTCGCACCGCTTGGTGTTGTCGAAGCAGAACGCCAGCTCGGCCGTATGCCACGCTCCGGCATCACCGCCAAGCATCGGCGATTGCCAGGTGAAAAAGTACTGATACACCGGCGCTCCGCCCTGTTCGTACTTCAGCTTCGACATACTCTGCACGTGATTGCGGCCACCGAGGCCGGAAACGCCGTAGGACAATGTCCGGATGCTCTTTTCGGGATGCGCCTTCTTCATTGCCGCGATCAGTGCAGTCGCCTTGTCTTCCCCTATTGCCGCCGCGAGGGTCTTATGCCATTGCTCCTCGGTGGGATTGGAACTGTAGCGCATGCCTTCTTCACTCACCGAACCGATCAACATCGGCACATTCTTCGACACCTCGGGAGCGGTGTCGTCGAACGATTTGACCGTGATGATGCGGCCATCGAGGGTCGGTGTCCAGCCAACGCGCGGAACACTGCCTGGACCAGTTGGCGGCCCAAACATCATGCCGCGCGGGGCAGGGTTCATCTTCGCCGCGACCGCGTTCCCGGCACCGACCAGCTTGGACCACTCCATCTTCTGCAGCGCGCCGATGTCATTGGGAGCAATCCCAAGTTCCTTAATCACCTGCCGGGCAAACTCCTTCGACTGTTCGCCGCTGGGGATATTTCCGCCGCCCCCTGATTGCACCGAGGCGCGATGGATCAGCCCCGCGGCTGACGGCATTCCCAGCAGAGTTGTCACCTTTGACCCGCCGCCGGACTGGCCATAAATCATCACCCGGTCAGGATCGCCGCCAAAATTCGCGATATTCTCACGGATCCAGGTCAACGAGGCAACAAGATCGGTCATTCCGACATTCACCGAATCCTGATAGGCAGAACCACCGATTTCAGAAACATCGAAGAACCCGAGCACGTTGAGGCGGTGATTGACCGAGACCTGGACGACGTCATGATGACGCGCCATCTGGGCGCCTTCATGCGAAGGCAGTTCATAAGACGACCCGAAGCTAAACCCCCCGCCATGGAAGTAACACATAACCGGACGCTTGCCCGTCAGGCTCGGTGTCCAGATGTTCAGCTTGAGCATGTCCTCGCTCATGTAGCCGTCGTCCCAGTCTTGCAGAAATGACTGCTCGATCGCCGTGAAGTTGTGAAGGCTCTGGGGACAGTTAGCCCCGTAGATCAGAGCGGGATATTCGTCCTTCCAGGGCTTCGGAGGCTTGGCCGGCAGCCAGCGGTTCTCGCCGCTCGTGTCCTGACCGTACGGAATTCCCTTGAAGGTGAACACGCCTCCATCCACAAAACCCCGGACCTTACCGTACTGAGTGTTCGCGACCGCCGTACTTGGCGTAGTGCAGTTTCCGGGTTCCTGGTGGGCGGCAGTTTTGGTGTTATCCATAGCAAGAGCCGGCGTCCCCAGAGCGACGCTCATGCCCGCTGTTGCCGAAAAGATCAATGCCTCACGACGATTCATGAGGATACGATTTTCAGATTCTGACATAGAGATTCCCTCTCCTCCTTTCAATCATTGAGTCAACACGCCGCCATTCGCGGCCAGGATAACGGCCTGGCAGGTTCTGATGGAGACGCGTTCAATGCCTCTCGTTGAGAAAGCGTATTCCAGTGGAGCACATTAGAACCCTTGCCCCATGTAGTGTCAAGTTGAGGATTGTTGATAGCGCCCGAAGGTGGGCGGCAGACGCAATATCTAAAATCCAGATGGTAATGTTCAAAAAATCCTGCTTTTAAGTCTCGCGCTTTGTGGATACTATGCCCTTGTTCTAAAAAGCGATTTACTTCTGTCTCGGTAAACGGTATCCGAGAAAACATCCAGTCTCCCATAAGCATGCGACAGAAGTATACACTTGCAGCTTCGTCCATTCATTGCTTGAGTGGAATCGCAGGTGCCTGAATGAAAAGAGCAATCAGGCTCGTTTCGATCGCCGCGCTCGTAATCGGATGGTTTGGGACGCCATCACTTCTTGGATTCCAGCTTCGCGCACGAGACACTTCCACTACCGGCCCATTGCGCACGCAGTGGCTCGGGCCGGAGTAATCCGAGAGAGCAAGAACAGATAAGAACAAAGAGCAGGAGGGAAACAATGAAAACTCGAATCGCATTGTTCGCAGCAGCGGCATTGTTCATGGGGTTTGTCGCCGTCGCCGCAGCTCAGCGGGCTGAGTCGAGCGTACCGGACCGGCTGAAAGTAACCATTGACACACAACAGACCGCGGAGCCGGTCTCGAAATACGAGTTCGGCATGTTCATCGAGCACATTGGTCCCCTCATCTATCGAAGTCTCTGGTCTGAGCTGCTTGATGACAGGAAATTCTACTTTCCGATTACGTCAAAAGAAACCGCAGCTCCGGCCGAGGCGCAGGGTGGGAGCCGCCGCAACAACCAGCTTCGCAAATGGCGCCCTGTCGGTCCCGATGAAAACGTGGTAATGGACAAGGACCACCCGTTTGTCGGCGACCAGAGCCCGCGCATCGAGCTCGACGCCGCCACGCCACACGGCATCCAGCAATCCGGCTTCGCCCTGGTCAAAGGGAAGAAATACACCGGCCGAATTTATCTTCGTGGCACTTTCGGCGCCAAAGTGAAGGTCTCGCTCATCTGGGGGGAGGGCGAAAAAGGCCGGCAGGCCATCTCCTTTGCAGGACTCACCAATGAGTTCAAGAAATTCCCACTTGCTTTCACATCTCAGGCCGATGCAGACGCCGCATCCTTTGAAATCACCGGCACGGGCAGTGGGAATTTTCATGTAGGTACCGTGTCCCTGATGCCCGCCGACAATGTTCAGGGATTCCGGCCCGACACCATCGCACTCCTGCGCCAAGTCCACTCGGGCATGTGGCGGCTGCCCGGCGGCAATTTCCTTTCTGGCTGGAGCTGGTACGACGCGGCAGGCGACATCGACAAGCGTCCACCCACGTTTGACCATGCATGGAACGCCATGCAACCGAACGATGTGGGCATGGATGAATTCATGACCTTGTGCAAGCTGATTGATACGGAGCCATACGTCACCGTCAACGCGGGGTTTGGCGACGCGCATTCGGCGGCGGAAGAGGTCGAGTACCTGAACGGGTCGGTAAATACACGGCTCGGCGCCATGCGCGCACGCAACGGCCATCCTGAGCCCTACCACATCAAGTACTGGAACATCGGCAACGAACCCTGGGGTACATTCCAACTCGGCTACACCGACCTGAAGTATTTCGTCTTCAAGAACAATGATTTTGCAAAAGCGATGCGAAAAGCCGACCCGTCGATCACGCTGATCGGTTCGGCGAAGATGCTGGAACCCATGAGCCTGAAGGGTGAGATGCGCGCCAAGTACGCAGATAACCTCCAGCCCGCGTTCGGATCCGAAATCGACTGGACCGGCGGACTTCTGGCGCACAGCTGGGGAACCTTCGACGGCATCGCCGAACACTGGTACGAGTCGCCGGGTAGGCACTTCGATGTTGAACGCGCAAAAAGTCTGCCACTGGATGCACCCGCAGACGATGCATACGTGAAGTATGATCCGACATTGCTTGAGTTTTCGCGCTATGCAGGCGACATCATACGCCGGAAAGCCGAAGAATGGCAGGGATACCAGCAGCGCTTCCCGGAGATGCTCAAAAAGAAGACTTTCCTGTCCATCGACGAATACGCCTACTTCGGCGGGGGCAGAGGCATGGGCCCGAACCTCAAAGTGGCCCTCGCCTACGGCATGCTGTTTAACGAAATGCTGCGGCACACCGATTTCCTCACAATGACCGCGCACACGATGGGCGTCTCGACGATCGACTATAACCCCACCGCAGCAACCATCAATACAACCGGGCTCATGTTCAAAATGTATGGCGATCACTTTGTTGGCAGTATCCCAGTTGCCCTGTCGGGAAATTCCCCGCAACCAGCCACAAAGAACCCGCCTTACGCTGATGAGCCCAAGACGAGTTCCGGCAGCCCGACCTATCCGCTCGACATGTTCGCAGCGCTCACGCCCGATCGCAAGTTCCTCACCCTTGCTGTGGTCAATGCGACGGAATCAGAACAGAAGTTCGATCTGAGTGCCACCGGTGTGCGGCTGGCTGAGCCATCGAAGCTATGGCAATTGACCGGGAACAGTCTGGATGCCGCGAACCGCGTCGGTCAGCCGCCGCAAGTCGAGGTAAAGGAGATTTCGCTGGGCGATGCACAAGGGACAATCACGGTTGCGCCCATAAGCGTTAACATCTATCGGTTTCCGGTGGCTCCGGCGGCGCAGTGAAGACTGTTGCTCAGGCTCGCCCCTGATTGCGCCGTCGAGTTTCTTCCGACGAAAATCGCAGTGGCCGCCCACGCAATCGCAGGCGGCCGCTGCGACAGAAGACGATCTGGGGAGTATTCCGTCTGCCGAAAGAAGACACAGGTACAGGAACAGGCAAGCATCTCAACGCCAAGTCGCCAGCTTTCAGCACCAACACGCTACAAGAACGATGGAGTGAAGATAATCATGGAACTGAAATCTCTCGGCACGTTTGCTCTTCTCATTCCGCTGGCGTTTGCCAACGCCGGCTTGAGCTTCGGACAGGTTCAAACCCTGGTACCGCCAGTCGTCCCTGGCGCAAAGCCAGTGACAGTAGAAAACATCAAGATTCATGGCGCCTCGCTGGAAGGCAATCTTGAAGGAGACGCCTTAGACCGTGACGTGATTGTATTTCTGCCGCCCAGCTACCAGAAAGACAAACATCGCCGATACCCCGTCGTGTATGCATTGCACGGATATTCCATCGGCGCGGAGCAGTGGACGCACGAAATCCATGTGCCCCAAACCATCGAAGGGGCTTTCGCACAAGGCGCCAAAGAGATGATCGTCGTGCTGCCCGATTCGAAGACGGCGCACAACGGTTCCATGTATTCGAGCTCAGTCACCACCGGCGATTTTGAGCGATTCATTGCTCATGATGTGGTCGCCTATATTGATGCACATTACCGGACCATCCCAAATCGCATGAGCCGCGGACTGGTTGGCCACTCCATGGGTGGATACGGCGCGACACGCATCGGAATGAAGCACCCTGATGTGTTTAGCAGCCTGTATATCATGAGCCCTTGTTGCTTGTCGGCTCGGGCTGCCGGACCTGCGAACCCGGAAGATGAAAAGGCGCTCGAAGCTGTCAAGACGGCTGAGGATTCCGCCAAGCTGCCGTTCTTCCTTCGCGCGCAGCTCGCCAGCGCAGCGGCATGGTCGCCCGACCCAAAGAATCCTCCACTTTACCTTGATCTTCCATCAAAAGATGGCGTTGCCCAGCCTGACATACTCGCAAAGTGGGCTGCCAATGCACCCCTGTCCTTTATCGATCAGTACATTGGGAATCTGCGTCAGTATCGTGCAATCTCCATCGACGTGGGCGACCAGGACGGGTTACGGACCGATACAGGTAAGCTCCACGACGTCCTGGATAAGTACGGAATCGCTAATGGCTTTGAGATCTATCAGGGCACTCACACCAGCGCGGTCTCTGATCGCTTCCAGAATCATGTGATGCCGTTTTTCAGCACGAATCTTTGCTTCCAGGCGGACTGCCGGTAGCTTGTCCTGCGGATAAGCTTTAGGCATGGACAGACCCTGGAAAACGGATTTACTATGCCGATGGAACTTTCCGAGCCGCATGCCGATCGCCGCATAGGGTGCGGAGAGTAGACTCCCGGCGACGAGCAGGGACAGGGCGCAACCTACCGAACACTGCGATTCCGCGCTCAATTGGGTTTTTTAGCGGTGAAGTTTGGCGATCGCCCACACTTAACCTGGAGAAACAACATGAAGAAACGCATGACGCGAATTGTTGCAGGCATCGTCGCGTGTACGGGAACGCTCTTCTTTGGCTTAATTCTGCAATTCGCAGTTGCCCAGGATACCGCGAATCTCCCCTACATGAACCCGAATCTGTCGCCGGAGCAGCGGGCAGCTGACCTGGTGCATCGCATGACCCTTGCAGAGAAGGCTTCGCAAATGCAGAACAATTCCGCGGCAGTTCCGCGGCTCAATGTTCCTGCATACCAATGGTGGAGTGAGGCGCTCCACGGAGTGATCAACCAGGGGGTAACGGAGTATCCGGAGCCGATCGGTCTGGCTGCGACTCTCGATGCGCCGGGAATTCATACCATGGCGACCCAAATTGGTATTGAGGGACGCATCAAGCATGTGCAAGATTCAAGCAGCGGACACACGGGCATCGGGGGAGGCCTGGATTTCTGGGCCCCGAATCTAAACATTTTCCGTGACCCGCGCTGGGGCCGCGGACAGGAGACCTACGGCGAAGATCCCTTCCTCACCGGCCGCATGGGGGTTGCCTACGTGACCGGAATGCAGGGCGACGATCCCAAGTACTACCGCGTGATTGCAACACCCAAGCACTATGCCGTGCACAGCGGACCGGAGCCAACGCGGCACTTTGCAGATGTGGACGTGAGCAAACACGACGAGGTGGATACGTACGAGCCTGGATTCCGGGCTGCCATCGTGGAAGGCAAGGCCGGTTCAGTGATGTGCGCTTACAACGCGATCAATGGCGAGCCAGCATGCGCCAACCGGTACCTGCTGCAGGACCAATTGCGCGGCAAGTGGGGCTTTCAGGGGTATGTGGTCTCGGATTGCGACGCAGTTCGGGACGTTGCTGCCAATCATCGCTACCGTCCAACGCAGGCACAAGGTGCGGCCATTTCCGTGATCCGAGGCATGGATAACGAGTGCGTCACCTTCACTTCAAGGTATGGCGAACCAGTCGACAAGGCCTATATCGATGCCGTGCAACTAGGGTACCTGCCTGAAAGCACGCTGGACACGGCGCTGATTCGCCTGTTCACCGCACGTATGAAGCTCGGTTTGTTTGATCCCCCGGAGATGGTTCCTTACACGAAGATCGACGAGAAGGAACTTGACAGCGCAGAACACCGCGCCTTGGCTCGCAAGCTCGCGAATGAGTCCATGGTCCTGCTCAAGAATGACGGTCTGCTTCCGATCAAGCCGGGGATCAAAAAGATTGCTGTAGTGGGTCCACTCGCCGACCAGACCAGGCCGCTGCTCGGTAACTATGCCGGAACCCCGACGCATATCGTTTCCGTACTCGATGGGCTTAAAGCGGAGTTCCCGAACGCGACCATCACATACGTAGCGGGAACCCAGTTCCTGCGCAATGAGGGGAATCCGGTTCCGGACAGTGTTCTGACGACTCCCGATGGAAAACCGGGCCTGAAGTCGGAATACAGCGAGTTCATGGGCCGGCCGGGTATGGGAGCGAACGCCCCCGTGCTTGTCAGCCGGATTGAGCCGAATGTCAATCTCACCGGCAGCAATCTGCCTTCGGAGGTTGCAGGAAAGAAGACCATCGGCGTGCGTTGGACGGGCTTCATCACGGCCCCGGATACCGGCGATTACCTGGTCGGCGTGCGTGGCATGGGCTTCGGAAGACTGTCGATTGACGGCAAGCAAGTTGCCATGTTGGGCGCCCGCGGGGAAGTCGACGCCGCGGTTGGTCGCGCCCACCTGGTGAAGGGGCAGAAGGCTGAGCTGAGCCTGATGTACGGCAACATGGGCGGCGGCAAGGCGCAAGCACAACTGATCTGGGCGAAAGCAAGTGATGTACCTTCGCCTGAGGCTACTGCTGCGGCAAAGAACGCCGACATCGTAATTGCTGTCGTGGGCATCACCAGCAGGCTCGAAGGTGAAGAGATGCCGGTGACTGAACCTGGATTCCTCGGTGGGGATCGCACCGCCATCGATCTTCCCGCGCCGGAAGAAGCACTGGTCGAAGCTGTGGCGGCTACCGGTAAGCCACTCGCCGTTGTTCTGGTGAATGGCAGCGCACTGGCCGTCAACTGGATCGACGAGCACGCCAACGCAGTTCTCGAAGCATGGTACCCCGGCGAAGAAGGCGGCGCAGCTGTCGCTGAAACGCTGAGCGGCAAAAATAATCCCGCAGGACGGCTGCCGGTCACTTTCTACAAGGACCTCAGCCAATTGCCCAATTTCGAGGATTATTCGATGGAGGGGCGGACCTATCGGTACTTCAAGGGAAAGCCGCTCTACCCGTTTGGCTATGGGCTCAGCTACACAACCTTCAAGTACAGCGACCTCAGTGTCCCGATGCAGGCTGTAGCTGCGGGACAACCAGTAGCCGCTGATGTGACGGTGACGAATACCGGCGATCGCGCGGGAGATGAGGCCGTGGAGCTTTATCTCAAGTTCCCTGATGTGAAGGGTGCTCCTCTCATCGCTCTCCGCGGATTCCAGCGCATTCATCTCGAACCGGGCGCGAGCCAGAAGGTTCACTTCGAACTGAAGGACCGCGATCTGGTTATGGTCACTGAGGACGGTAATCCGATCATCGCCCAAGGTGAATACACAGTCAGCATCGGCGGAGGCCAGCCTGATGCTGGAGCGCCTGGAGTCACCGGGCAATTCCATATCGAGGGCCAAATCGCCTTGCCCGAATAGCGGTTGAGTGTCTTGCGCCTGCCGCGACCGCCAGCATAGATGCGGTCGTGTGCAGGTAGACCATCACGTTTGGGGTCCATTCCAATTCCATCCTTCTCTATGCTGAATATGCTCCTATACAATGTTGGCCCGATGGGACTCTGCACACAACGCAAGACCCAAGGAGGAACGACATGCCAATGAATCGACGCGAGTTTCTAACGGCTTCGGTGGCAGGCGCCGTCATGTTGAACGAAGGGATGACGGCCTTCGCCGCTCCGGCAGGAAACCTCCAAGTCACAATCGACGCGGCAAAGACCGGCGAGCCGGTCAATCCGCTTATTTTTGGCGGCTACATGGAACCGGCGACCACGCAAGTGTGGGCCGAGATGCTGACCGACAGGAAGTTTGCCAGCCCGATTACCGATGCAGCGCCGGCGCCGGCGCCAACCAATTCCTTTTTCCGCCGCTTTTTGGGCGAGCCCTTCAAGCCGGTAGGGCCGGCAGGAACGGTCGCAATGGACACGGTGCGGCCATTTGTCGGCAGGCACAGCCCGCACGTCAAGCTTGACGGCTCCGAGCCCCACGGCATTCAGCAGTCCAAACTGCGCTTGGGCCGCGGCAGGACTTACGAAGGCCGCATTTATCTTGCCGGTGATGCCGGTGCTAAAGTGCTGGTCCGTCTGGTCTGGGGGACAGGCGCCGGCGATTCGCAAACCGTCACGATCCCTTCGCTGTCGCCCGAGTACAAGAAATTCCCGTTGAAGTTCACCGCGGCGGCCGACACGGAGGATGCGCGCCTGGAAATCCTGGCTACCGGCAGCGGCACGTTTCACGTCGGAACCGCTTCGCTGATGCCTGCCGACAATGTGCAGGGATTTCACGCCGGGATGATCCGGCTCTTCAAAGAGGCGGGGTTCAAAATGTTCAAGTGGCCCGGTGGCAACTTCGTCTCCGCTTACGACTGGCGTGATGGTCTTGGCGATCGGGATAAGCGCCCGCCGCGTCTGCAACCCATGTGGTCCGACAGGGTGGAGTCGAACGACGTGGGCCTGCATGAATTCATCGCCCTCTGCCGGTTGGTCGGAGCCGAGCCCGATTTGGCGATCGACAGCGGATTCGGTTCGGCGCGCGAGGCTGCCGAGGAAGTGGAATATTGCAATGGTTCCGTCGAGACGCGGATGGGCAAAATGCGGACGGAGAACGGCCATCCCGAGCCCTTCAATGTCCGCTGCTGGACCATCGGCAACGAGATGTATGGTCCCTGGCAGTACGGCCACATGTCGCTCGACCAGTACTGGGTGAAGCACAATTACATCGTCGAGGCCATGAAGAAGGTGGACCCGAACATCAAGGTGACCGTGTGCGGGGCAAGCGTCTGTGAGAAGTCGGTGGGCGGCGCAGAGAAGAAAGGGAATTTCTTCCCGAGCATATGGGAGCCGCCCATTACTGAAACGCTACCCTATGAGTTCGGCAGTGTGAATGACTGGGACGGCTGGCTGCTCGCCAAGTGCGCCGACAACATCGATTTTCTCTCCGAGCATACTTACGCCTATCCTGATCTGGCATTCGACGCAGAGAAGCAGCTGTTTGTGGATGTCCACGATCCGTTGCAGTTCAGAACGCGGCGGCTGGCCAACCGCATCGGCGAAGCCTTCGAAGCGTGGGACAAGTATGTCGAGAAGATGCTGTCGTTGAAAGAGAGGAACATCAAATTCATCTTCGATGAATGGGGCAATCGTCTCCGGTCGGCATCGGGAAATGGCGGCGGAGGCTTTATGCGGCAAACCGGAATGTTGATGCCGCTCTCTTACGCACTCTGTCTGCACGAAATGTTCCGCCACTCCGATATGATTGCGGCCAGCTGTGCGACGGGAGGACTGCGCTTGTTGACCGACCACACCGGCGAAGCCGTGGGCTTTTCGGCTGAGGGGGTGGTAATGAAGCTGATGCAGACTCACTTTATCAACGCTCTTCCGATTGCGGTGGACGGGGATTCGCCCCAGCAGTTGGTGCCCGGCACGCCGTTTGTCGACAGGGGTACAAAGCCCACTGGAAGCCCGACCTATCCTCTGGATGTTCTCGCGGCGTTCTCCAGCGATCGCAAGAAGTTCCTTATTTCGGTGGTCAACCCCACGGAAGAGGGCCACAGCTTTACGCCGAAGATCAGCGGCGTCAAGCTGCGCGCTCAGGGCAAGCTGTATCAGATTGCGCCGCCCAGTGTGGACTCAACCAATGAAGCGGGCAAGGAGCCTGCCGTCAAAATCGTTGAGACTGCGCAGACGTCGCTTCCTGAAGAAATTCAAATTCCACCCATCAGCATCAGCGTCTACGAGTTCGACGTTTAAAGAGTGTGATCACCGGCGAAACTTCCTGCAAATGCTTTCTAGGTGATTACAATTGTCGGCGCAATGAAAGTCGTAGTTGGCGGGTCCCCTCATATTTCGAATCAACATCAGGGGACCCGATCTTCAGTCCGGCTTGGGAAGCTGCAACAACATTGACGTGGCGCAGAGATCTCGCGGAGTTTGCTCCAAAACTGTTCTAAAGAAGGAAGAAGGGGAATTGAAGATGAGAAGGGTTTTGCTTGCAATCGCTATCGCGGCGTTGCCCTGGATGAGTGCGGCCGCAAATACAACCGTGAAAGTGGAGCAGGGCTTGTTGGACGGCACAGTTGAACAAGGATTGACGGTTTACCGGGGCATTCCGTTTGCAGCGCCGCCAGTGGGTGACCTGCGCTGGCGTGCTCCGCAACCAGCCGCGAAGTGGGACGGCGTGCGGCACGCCGACAAGTTCGCGCCGGAATGCGTACAGGGCAGTTTCGGCTCTGCACCGCCCGGACAAGAAGCTCCCGCAATGAGCGAGGACTGCCTCTATCTGAATGTCTGGACGCCTGCGAAATCGGCCTCCAGCCACATCCCCGTGCTGGTTTGGATCTATGGCGGCGGATTCAATGCGGGAGCCACTTCTGTCCCGACATACAGTGGAGAGATCCTGGCGCGGAAGGGTGTAGTGCTGGTCAGCATCGGTTATCGGGTGGGACCGCTTGGTTTTCTGGCGCATCCGGAACTGAGCGCGGAATCGCCTCAGCACGTTTCAGGCAACTACGGTCTGCTGGATATGATCGCAGGCTTGCAGTGGATACAGAAGAACATTGCCAGGTTCGGCGGCGATCCGGGCAAGGTGACGATTTTCGGTGAGTCGGCCGGAGGAATCGCGGTAAGCCAGTTGTGCTCTTCGCCGCTGGCGAAGGGACTGTTCCAGGGTGCGATTTCGGAAAGCGGCGGCTCGTTCGGTCATCCGCGGTCGGCGGGTCAACCGGGCGAAAACATGCGACTGCTTTCTGACGAGGAACGTAGTGGAGAAGAACTCGCCAGGAGTACCGGGGCCGCGTCGATCGCGGAACTGCGAAACATGCCGGCGGAGAAGATAATGGCCGCTGCGCGCGGCCAGCGTGGCATGGCATGGCCGATTGTCGACGGTTGGGTGATCCCGGACGATCAATACAAAATCTACGATGCAAAGCAGTTCAACGACACGCCCATCCTGGTTGGATACAACTCGGACGAAGGCGCGAGTTTCTCTCCGCCTCATACATCGCGGGAATACATCGACAACGTGCGCAAGCGCTACGGCAGTTTTGCTGACAGCCTGCTCAGCGCGTACCCAGCCGGCGAAACGACTGTACCCAAGACTGCGCGCGATCTTATGCGAGATACGGCATTTGGGTGGCATACGTGGATTTGGGCGCGGATGCAGTCGAAGTTGGGCAAGTCAAAGGCGTTCTACTATTACTTCGATCAGCATCCGGATTATCCGGCAGATTCACCACATGCCGGTTACGGCGCGCCCCATGGGAGAGATGTTGCGTATGTGTTCGGCCATCTGAATGACCTCCATAACGAACAGCCCACGGCCGCGGACCATGTCATCTCCGATGCCATGGCGACTTACTGGACGAATTTCGCGAAGTACGGAGATCCGAACGGCAAAGGCATGCCCAAGTGGCCTGCATTCAGCGATGAGAATCCGGAACTGATGTACTTCGCAGGGACGCCGCACACCGGACCCGTTCCGAACGAGGCAGGACTCAAGGCTTTGGATGCTTATTTTGCGTGGCGCCGCACGCCGGAGGGTGTACATGCCTCGGCTATCGAGGATGCCCCGCCTGCGAAGACGAATGTGATGGGCGCTCAATACCCGCGTGTCCTTCCGGACCATAGTGCCGTATTCCAGCTCAAGGCGCCTGATGCACAAAAAGTGGAGGTGCAGGTGGGCGGCGCCAAGTATCCCATGACACGCGGCGGCGACGGCGTGTGGAGCGTGACAACGCCTCCCCTGGTCGTGGGTTTCCATTACTATTCACTCCTTCTGGATGGCGTAGCAGTAAATGACCCGGGAAGCCATGCGTTTTTCGGCACAGGAAGGGACGCCAGCGGAATCGAAGTGCCCGAAGACGGAGTTGACTACTACCTTGCGAACGATGTGCCGCACGGCGATGTGCGCATCCGGATCTATCTCTCGAAGACCACCGGGCAATGGCGGCGGTGCTTTGTATACACACCGCCGGATTACGATACCAACCCCGATGCGCGCTACCCGGTGCTCTACCTGCAGCACGGCATGGGTGAAGACGAAACCGGATGGATCTTCCAGGGACATGCCAATCTGATCCTCGACAACCTCATCGCCGAGAAGAAGGCAGTACCCATGATTATCGTCATGGATAACGGATACGCTTCGCGACCAGGGCAATCGATGGCGCCGCCTGCCCCGGGGGCCTCGGGAGATATCAGTGCGTTCGAGGACGTGATCACGAAAGATGTGATCCCCATGATCGACTCCGGTTTCCGGACGATCCCTGATCGCGAGCACCGGGCGATGGCTGGGCTCTCCATGGGAGCCAATCAGACACTCCGGCTCACGACCCATAATCTGGACAAGTTTGCCTACATTGGCGGATTCAGCGGAACGATGAACGGCTTGAGCACTGACCCGCTGGATCCGGCAACGGCGTTCAATGGACTCTTCAAAGACGGAGCTGCATTCAACGAGAAAGTAAAACTGCTTTGGCTCGGCATGGGAACCAAAGAGCCCAATCCGTTCCCTGCGTCCATTGGGGCGTTTCGCGCAATGCTGGACAAGGCCGGAATCAAGTACGTCTACTTTTCGTCGCCAGGCACGGCGCACGAATGGCTTACGTGGCGAAGAGACTTGAATGACTTCGCTCCCCGGCTTTTCAAATAGAGACACCGGCAGCCGGCCAGTTCTCTGTTTCGCGGAGAATGAATAGGGGTGCTGCCGGCGCGGCTGCCGACGTTATTGTTGTAGACTACGATCCGCCCACGCCTCTGACTGCATCGAACATCAACAGCCATCTGCTCTTCGGCGTTTCGGGACGGTAAGTCAAGACAACCATCATTGGCGGGCGCATCGTGATGCAGGATCGAGAGCTTCCTGAGATCGACGAAGCTGAGATTCTGGGCAGGGCTCGAGGCGCGGCAGAGAGGCTTTGGGAGCGGTTTTAAAAACAGAGATCAGAGGTCAGAGATCAGGGTGCTCCGGCGGGGGTGAAATGGTCGCTTATAAGCAGCGCCGTAAACGTTAATGGTTCGCTTAGAGGGTTACGATTCTGCGCAGAGGTTCGCTTATAGGGTTCGACTTCTTTGAGGCCTTAACTCTACAGGGTTGCGAAACAGGCGCTTTGGCTGCCGAGAATTTTCCATTCAGGAGGAAAGGGTTGCTGAGAACTAGCCTGAAAACCTCGAAAAGGGGGGTTTATTGAGGTTAATTGGGGGTTTTCGGGAGGTTTACGGTAGGTTTTCGGAGGTTTTCGCGACAGTGGACGGGGGAAAAGTGCACAGGGAACGGTGCAAAGGGGCAGGGGGCAACTGCTAGCTCCTAGCTTCCAGCTTCCAGCTTTTGGCCGGGTGGCCGGGAGCCGGGTTCGGCCGGAGGGGCGGGCGGTGGGGCGCGGTTTGTCGGCCGTCCGGGGGCTGCCCGTGGCATGCGGGAAGAGCGCGTCCTTCATGCCGAACTTATCAGGACAAATCTCTCGGGACCGGGGAGCAGATTCCTCCCGGAAAGCGGATCAACTGGGAGTTGAGAGATCTCAAATTCCCGGTCGTTCTTATGCAGCTATCGGCAGGCAGCCACGATCAGAGTCATATCGTCGAACTGCCTACCGCGGCTGACCTGCTGCACATCGCTGAGAATGTTTTCCAGGATTTCGCCAGCCGATTGCTGCTGATGCTTCCGAGTCGTCAGAATCAGACGTTCTTCGCCGAACTCTTCCTCTTCGTTTGGCCCCGCTTCAGAAATGCCGTCGGTATAAATCACCAGGACGTCGCCGGATGCGAGCTCGCATTCAGCGACGGTGCAGTCCCATTCCTCGAACAATCCCAACACGGTCGCCGTTGCCGTGAGCCGCTCAAGATCCCCATTGGCCCGCATGAGAATCGGAGGATTATGCCCGCAATTCACATAACGCAAGCGCCGCGAGCCATCGTCGTAGATTGCGAAGAACATCGTTGCATAATGGCTGGTTTCAGTATTCCTGTAGAAGAGGTGATTGACGGAGCGCAACAAGCGCGGCACATCCTCCAGCGCCAGCGCGTATTGGCCGCGCAGATTGGCCTGCAGATTCGCCATGAGCAGCGCGGCCGACATTCCCTTTCCCGAGATGTCGGCCAGCACCAGGCCGAGACGGCCCGAGCCGAAATCGAGAAAGTCGTAGTAGTCACCTCCGACGGCACGGGTCTGAATGCACTTGCCGCAACAGTCCAGCGTCTTCAGCGAAGGCGCCTGCTGTGGCAGCAGCCGGCTTTGCACCTGGCGTGCGATTTGCATTTCCTGCTCGGTGCGGCGCTCCGCTTCCATCTGCTCCGCCATCTTTTCCGCGAGCGTGATACTGCGCATGGCGATTCCCGCCTGGCTGGCAACCGATGCCAGCAGACGTTTGTCACTGGCTGAGTACGGTTCTTCTGAAAGCCTGGGACCGAGCACGGCCACTCCTTGCAGCGTTCCGCCGCCGGAGCCGCGAATCGGCACCAGGCACTCCGGATCGAGCGGAGCCAATTGCGTGCCTTGCATGGCCTCGGAGATCAACTCCAACGGCCCGTCGCGCTCTGCCAGTTCGGCGATTCCGGCGCAGGTGCTGGACAGTGTCATGGCTTCCGGTGGCGGATTGCCCGCATACGCGAACAAGCGTCCGTTGTTGGCCTGGAGATAGACAAACACGGAACGCGGATGCAGCGCTTCCCAGATGTTCTGCCGCAGAAGCAACGCCAGCCCTTCGCGGCTGCTGGTGTTGAGGGTCTTTGCGGCAAGGTCCTCCAGGATTTGCTGCGCGTCATAGGAGCTGCGGAAAAAGGCGCGATCCAGTCGCGTCCGAACCCGGCGGTGAACTTGGGTTGCGCTCGAGATAACGAGCACGCCAAACGTGGCCCCAACGGGAATGGCGGCTTTCGAGCCGGCCGAGAAATAATGCGAGAACGCCTGCCCGAACCACAGCGTCAGGCCCACTGAGAGGACGAGGATGAGAATGACAAACCCGCGTTCCACCATGAAATAGCGAGCACTGCGCTTGAGCAGGACGGGTATGTCCATGACCCGATGCTTCACCACTGCGTAGGCGAAGGAGAGCGGAAACAGGAACAGCAGAACTACCCTGGCGAAAATCACCCAATAGGAAGGTTCGGCGTGGAAAACCTCCTGCGCGAGTGCGATGACTGCAGAGGGCGTGACTCCGACGACGGTGCCCCAGAAAAGAACTTTGATCTTGCGCACGTCGTCCTTGCTGGCGCTGAACCTGTTGCACAACAGGGATAAGAGCCCAAGAAAAACAGATCCGTAAACGACGACCCTTCGGACATCCTGGGCGATGCGGTCGGGCAACACCGCGAGGATAAAAGGCAATGCCCTGGAGTCGCCGTGCCGGTAACCTCCAAGGCTCAAACAGATGCCGCTTGCCAGCAGCGCCCACTTCAGCCAGGGGACCTTGCGGTCAATTGGAGAGCGCGTCGGGAAAACCGCGAAGAAGAAGTAGAACAGCCCGGTGAGAACACTGCCCATCACAGTCCGATAGGCGAGCAGGAATGACCTGAGATTTGCCGGTGCGGCGAAAAATTCATCCGGCATGTCAGCGGACGTAATGAAGGCCGCGAATACCAGCGCCAGGATCCATGCATTGCGGTCTTCCACCCGCAGAAATAGGACAGCCAATCCCACGATGAGGAATAGCAGCGGGTACGACCCCAGTATCTGATTCGCTATGGCGCGGGCCACGGTCCTGGTGTCGTCCGCCCCTTGCCTGGCGCGAAACCGAGGTGTGATCGCCAATGGTTGTGATTGTCCCGGCCGCTGCAAAGTGAGAGTCACCGGGTCCCCGGGGCGTGAACTCCGCCAGGTGCGTGACTCCAATTCGTCCCATCCCGATGCCGAATCTGCGCTACTTCCATTGATGGCTACAATACGGTCGTTCACTTTTAGCCCGGACTTCTCCGCTGGGCTGTTTTGATACACGCTGTCAATCTCAATTCCGGCGGGAGAGTACGATCCGTCATAGCCCACTTCGACCGGCGGCGGCGCCGACATCGGGCTGCGAATGTAGTACATCCACGCCGCGCTGTAGAAAATGGTCAGCGTCGCGAAGACGGTGGCGAGGACCAATAATAAGGGCCTGTATGCGCGATTTTGCGTCGCTGTTGCCATATGGCCAGCGGGCGTCCGACTCGCCTCGGCAGAAGTATAGTCCATTCCGCGACTTGGGATGCGCGTCTTCAACGAAACGATGCCGCCTCAGCGGTTCAGTTGTGGATGGGTAACGGCAAAACGCCGTAGCGTTCTCCAATTGGCTCGACGGAGGAATCGCCGGTGAACGGCGCTTGATTTTGCTGAGGACGGGGACGGGGTTCGGAGTGCAATCCCGAAAAGCGGACCTCAGGGGCTAAAGCCCACAATTATTCTTGCAGCATTTTCGGCACGACTAAAGTCGTGCCCTTTCAAAGCAAGGTTATGAAACAGCTTCTAGTACCACGACCGCGTGGATATGTGGTTTCCCAGGTCTCAAAAACGAGACCTGGGGCACCCAGGTTCGTGGGCACGATTACAAAATCACCAGGTCACGGTGCTAGTGTACCCGGCGTCTAGATACTCTGCCACTTGGATGGAGTGCCACGCTGTGCCAGCCGCCCTCGACGGGTCCAGCTTCCGGGGCGGGTCCGGGGCCGGCGAAAAAGCATGATTCAGCCTTAGTTTCTTTACTTGCGCAAGCACCATAACTTAATGTGTTTCGTATGAAATCAGGGCAAAAGCAATTCCTCTCAGAACCGGATGCGTCAAAGAATGAAACTCCCAGCCAACCCATGGATCGCCGGCGCTTTCTGCAGTATGCGGCAGGCGTGGGGGCGATGGTTGGTCTCGGTGGAAGCGCTTTCGGCCAAGCTCAGCAAGATGTCGCCACTCATGCAGCCCAACCCAATCACAAGGCTGCGTCGACGGACTCGCGCCTGCCCGACGGCACCGAGTATGTTTCCTGGGAACAGCCGCTGAGATTCTCGAAGACCTACTACGTGGACAATAACTCGGCCAAGGCCAACGACAGCGGACCGGGCACCCGCGAGCGGCCCTTCCGCACCATCAACAAGGCCGCCCAGGTCCTGCAGCCCGGCGAACGCGTGGTCATCGCCTCCGGCACCTACCGCGAGTGCGTCCGCCCGGTGCGCGGCGGCGCGGGTCCGGCTCAGATGATCAGTTACGAGGCCGCCCCGGGGGCAGCAGTTTTCGTCAAAGGCTCTGAAATCCTCAAAGACGGCTGGCAGCCGGAGTCCATTTCGATGGGCTTTCGTGGCGGCGGAGGCCAAACTGGCCAAGGTGCAGGCCAAATACCCGCATGGCAGCACGAACTCACCGGCACGATGTTCCCCGATGCCTACAACCCTTTCGGCCTGGCCAGCGCGCCGGGCGATCGGTCTTGGCTGGACACCAAATCGGTCGACATGGGTCCGTATTTCCGCCGGCGTGGATTGATTTTTGTGGACGGCAAACCGCAGGAGCCGATGGAGCAGCTTCGCGAACTGGCGAGCGCGCATCTGCAACCCGCCCCCCAGCCTGCGAATCAACCCGCGCCTCGCACCGGCCTGCCCGCTCGCACTCGCGGGGGTCCGATTATGCAGGAAATCGGCGGCTCGCCGGAAGCCAGGTTCTGGGTGGAAAACTCGGGAACCGCCATTCACATTCGTATGTCCGCCGGCACTCCCGCCGAGCACATGATCGAAATCACCACCCGTGAGCAGGCCTTCGTACCCTTGCAGAAGGGTCTTGCCTTCATCCGCATCAAGGGAATCACCTTCCAGCACGCCGGCAATGGTTACCCGGTTCCGCAGCGGGGCCTGGTATCCACCGCCGGTGGCAATCACTGGATCATCGAGGGCAACACCATCGAATGGGCCAACGGTGTCGGCCTCGATATCGGCAACGGCGACTGGAATGGCGGTCCCACGCCGCAAGCCGGGGTATCTCAGATCATCCGCGGTAACACGATTCGCTACTGCGGCGTCGAAGGTCTCGCCGGCATGCGAACCCAGGATACCGTCATCGAGGACAATCTCATCGAGTGGTGCGGCTGGGCGGACGCCGAACGCGCATGGGAAGCCGCCGCAGCCAAGTTCCACGGCGCCCAAAACCTGCTCTTCCGCCGCAACGTGGTCCGCCATATCCGCCATGCCAACGCGATCTGGCTCGACAGCGGCGACGTCAACTGCCGCATCACCAGCAACGTGTTCGCCGACGTCCTGACCGTCAGCGCCGCCGTACACATGGAAATGAACCTCAAACAGAATCAGATCGACAACAATGTTATTTGGAACGTCCGCAACGCCGAGCCGGGCACGCCCGGCCAAAGAGGATGCGCGGGATCCGGCGTTTTCATCAATGCCAGCGATCGTCTGACCATCGCCCAGAATCTGATCGGCCGTTGCGACAACTCCGGCGTTTTTGCGATCGTGCGCGAAGATCGTGCGGGCAGCGGAACCGCCCAGGAGAACAATATCTATAACAACATCTTCACCAGTTGCGGCAAGTCAGCCATCGTGTTCCTCAACCAACACAACCAGGCCGACGGTAACCTCTATGTCTCCATGCCGAACGGGTTTCTGGGGTTTTTCACATCCGACTCGAAGCAGTGGCTCGACTTGCCGGCTTGGCGCGAGGCGCACGGCTGGGACAAAAACGGAGCTTTGGGCGACATGCAGGTAGACTTTGATCCTGACCGCCTGGAGCTGACGATGAGCAGCAGCCAGCCGTTCCCAAAGGTGAGTGTATTCAATCATATTGACAACGATATGTTCGGCAAGGTCAGCGGAGAAACCAGAGCTCCCGGCCCCTTAGCCGACCCCGGCGCCAAGCGCACCTGGCAGCTTGACCCTCGCTCGGTGGCTCCGACTGAAAACCAGGTCCGATGAATAACCGGCAAGGTGAACACATCTATCACGGCAGAGGTTGAGGCACCAACCGGGATCGGTAACGCTAATCGTTAGGTCCCCATCGGGACCGCCCCGGCGCGACTTGGGTGGTCTGTCCCAGAATCTTTTGCCGGGGCAGTTTCGATAAGGCCGTTTGAAGTAAGTCGCCGGCGCGACGGACGCGGTGATCTACCTATGGGATTTCAATGGGCGGCAGATAGCCTGCAGGGTGCTGCAAAGACAATCACATGATCGAGTAAATCACGGCGGAAGTTACCGACCCAGCGCTCAGCGACACCGTTTTGCCACGGACTGCGGAAACTGGTGCGTTTCGGCTGGACAGAGATTCATCCCTTCAGGTGATGACGTCGATCTTGAGTGCCTTCGCGACAGTTTTGTAGTTGAGCATTTGAACAAGTCGACATTGACAATGCTCCGTTCGGAACGGATGAGCGGAATCTCGTCTCTGTCTGAACTACTCGAATTTTTTGAGTAGTTGCCACGGGACGAACTATGATCGCTATGAAAGATCAGCCCTTTGTTTTATGTGCGAGAACGGTTAGAGGATCCCGTTGAATTGTTGAGTGAGTAGCAGGCGGGCAAGAGCCTGGGAAGGCTGATAGCACTCTGGTACAGGTTCAGCCTGAAGACATTCCGTGAAGGCGAGGGCCGGCGCCAAAGCGTGAAATGAAGAGCCAAAGTCAGCCTGCCAATCGTCGTATGTCGATAGCTTATCGCATCAAGCAGGAATCGGTTCTGTACCCGCGCTTATGATTTCCAGGTATCGGGTGTAGGCAAATATCCGGCCACGCTCCCTGCCCGTGGTCTCCTTTGCAATCTCCAACCCTGCCAGACGCTTCAGTGGGCCACTCACCGTCGGAATGGAGAGGTTGAGGGCGCAGGCACGGTGATTACCCCTCATGCCGTCTGCGCTTGACTCGTCCAATGATTGATCGAGCGCGTGATTCGGCGTCTCCATAGGTCGTGTCAATTCCTTTGCCCCCTCCCATCGACATCTATACCGCTCTAAGGAACTCTTGATCCGGCACAATCAGCGCACGATTCCCGCTCGCGTTCATAACGAATATCCGATCATCTCTTTCATGATTTCATTGGTGCCGCCGTAAATGCGTTGCACGCGGCTGTCGGTAAACATGCGCGCGATCGGATACTCGGCCATATAGCCATAGCCGCCGTGCAACTG
>Ga0326727_10001982_pt1 | contig 72688 bp, 71 predicted proteins | sample MB2enrmetagenome_FD_207643 | JGI IMG/M metagenome (GOLD analysis project Ga0326727, IMG submission 207643) | Lab enriched peat soil microbial communities from McLean, Ithaca, NY, United States - MB29MY | ecosystem: Environmental > Terrestrial > Soil > Wetlands > Peat | place: USA: New York... | reverse complement strand
TTTCGAGGGTTTCGTGTTCATCTTGTCCCGCTTGGATTCACCTCCTAAGCTTGGACGCTTCTCAAAAAATACGAGCCCCCACCTCAAACATAAACGTTAACGTATTTTAGGGACAAACCAGCGCGCTTGCTCAAGTAATGGCAAATTTTTCTGGAACTTTCCTGAGACGATTATTCTCGCACATTTCGCATTTCTGCGGATAATCAGCGCATCCCCTTTTGAATTCACAAGCTACTTCTGGCGCCTTTTTAGCTCGGTAGAAGCTACGGTTCGGCGGTAATGGTGGCGGCGGAGCCATTAATGTTTGCTTCTGGTTTCCTACTGCCAATCCGACAATAAGCCCGATAATTATTGATAAAATTCCTATGATTATTAATAGAAACCCATAGCCCGCATAAACTGTGCCGATGTAAACGCATTGCCCATTTATATCTTCAGGAACATTATAATTTGCAATAGCGGCACCTGCAAGTATCAAGATAAACCCTAATATTACTCCTGACGCAATAACGGAAGCTTTCATTTAGCACATTTCCATTCTTTAGGCACTTTGTTACTTTCTATGTTTAGGCTATTTCTACGCTATGCAGATTTAAGACTTATCATCAATGAAAAAAGAAAAAAGCGTGCGGGTTAGACTGCATCCAAACATGTGCAAAAGGTTTCAAACACCTTGCTTGTAAAAGAATTTAGTTCATTAAATTTTGAACCAACATCAACCTCTTTTCTGTTTATCAAGACTTTCCCAGATGTGTCTATAATAAAATCGTGATGAGCAATTTTATTACGTATCATCTCATCTTCTTCTCTTTTCAGCAATCCAAAATTATGCTCTTTTAAAAATTTGAGTTTTGTATAAACATCAAGCTTACTAATTTCCTTTAGCCCATGAACATATTTTTGACGCTGACCATTAAAAAGGTCATGCCCATTCTCAGTTAGAAGGTAACAATAAGCATCTAAACACCTCACATATTCTACTTCATATATCCAAAGAAAAGCCAACATTCCAGCAACAGCCGTTTCTCTCTTGTTATTGGTCTTTCGAATTATGTGAAGCGTTGTCAAAATATCATAAACATGTTCGGGTTCCTTATCGAATGCATCAAGTATTATATGCTTTGCTACTGCCTTGTCTTTCATTAACCCTAGATAAGCCGAAAGCTGCATCTTCGTTTCAGTCTTAAATTGCTCCCAGTCAGGTTCCATCAAATTGCTCAGAATTGAAATAAACATTTATGCGGTTTTAAGTTTTTGCATCGCTTGCTTTTGGCTTTGGCTCTTTCGTATTTCTTCTCAGATAGTTAACTGTAACCCGATTCAGGTTCAGAAGTTTTATTTTAATCCAAAAAGCCATCGTTCTTAAATTATAATATTTCATGTTGAATTTTCTTATGGAAAGGTCAAGATTCTGGTTTATTATTTTTATGAGCTTATCAAAATTAATAACAAAACAATCGGTTCCGTTACTCAGGGCAAAGTAACCTTTTGATGACCACCCTAAAGTTACCCCTTTGTTTTCCAATTCGCTGAATTTAACGCTATTAATAGATTCTTCAAGTTTAAACAATAAATTTTCGTCAACAGTCAATCTTTTTCCCTTAAAGTTATTTTGAAAAATCTCTTTAAGCATCTCAGGTGATAAAAATTCAAGGTTCAGTTCTTGAAATTTTGAATCAGTGATTTTGCCTTGAAATACAATGGAACTAATGTTGTTTTGCATGTAAGAAATTATTCCTCTAAAAAGATAATCCCAATCAATCTCCAACTCGAACAGTTTAACATGCTTATTCTCAGAGCCAGCCTCTGAGGTCACATGAAAGTCTAATTTTGAACCGATGATAAACATTGAGTAATGTACTTTAGGATTACGGAGGTCTTTAATCAAAAACAGGTTGTTTCTCATTAATGCAAAAGCTAGGTCAGAAACCTTCATTTCAAAATGACCTAGATGCATCAAGTCGTTATTCTTATCCTGATTTTGGTTTGAATTCACGAGTTATATTTACCTTGCATAGCATATACGCTTTGTTTAACCATTATCATTAATTTTCATTAAGGTCAGCGCGCCGCGCTCTTTGTGTAGCTACAATAAGTTTAGATAATCTTCTTTCGCTCATCACAGATAATCCAGTGCTATTCTGCTTTGATAATGTGGTAACCTGACGCTTTACGCAACCTGTTCATGATGGCTAAACCAATTCCTTCGGAGGATACGCCTTCAGCAATTATAACGTCAACGTTTTCCGCGTCAACTTCTCTCAATAAACGGAATAGGTTTTGGGCAACAACTGCCAAGTTGAAGCGGCTGCCCAGAGACTTAACCACGTCTGCTTTGTAGACGGCTTGTGTTTCATCAGTGGCTAAGATGCCTACTTTTGCGCCTTTAAGCCTGTAAGATTCTGATAGCTCTTTTATTTTGCTTGCGACGCCGGCAATTGCTCCTTCAACAAGAATAACCTCTGCTTTAGGTGCATAATGCCTGTGTTTCATTCCGGGAGACCGTATTTTTTCCAGCGGCAATTCCTCTTCAGCTTGAACATAGGGGTGAAGTTTCACGTCGCCGAGGGCTTTCTTTAATGCTTCGAAAGATGTTCCTCCAGGACGAAGAACCACAGGCGGATCAACAGTTAAATCTACAACAGTCGATTCAACACCGATGCGTGTGGCTCCGCCGTCGAGAATGGCGTCGATTCTTCCGTTAAGGTCTTCATAAACATGTTTGGCGGTCGTTGGGCTAGGTTTGCCTGCAAGGTTCGCGCTTGGAGCAGCGATGGGAAGACCACTTTGCTTAATTAATGCCAAGGCAACTTTGTGTTTTGGCATTCGAATCGCAACGGTATCTAAGCCTGCGACTGTCACGTCGGGGACTATGCTTGAGCGCTTGAAAACTAGTGTTAATGGTCCTGGCCAAAACTTTTTCATCAGCAACTCGGCTTTCTCTGGGACTGCTTGTACTAGTTTGTAGACTTCGCTCGCGTTTGCTACGTGGACGATTGGCGGGTTATCTAAGGGTCTCTTTTTAGCTTCAAAAAGTGCCAGGACAGCGTCTGGATTGAGTGCAGCTGCACCTAAACCATAAACTGTCTCTGTCGGAAAAGCCACTAATCCACCCTTCTGGATGATTTGCGCGGCAATTTGTATTTTTGCTGGGTCTGGGTTTTCGGAGTCAACTTTTAAGATGAGTGTTTCTTTCATTGGGGTTGCCTTTTTAGTTCAAGCACTACCGATGTTTCAACTTGCCGTTTTGGAATGCTCCAGTATTTCTTTAAAAGTTTATTCTTTTCCTCAGTTGAAACCAGATTGAATCCGTTTTTTTGATAAAATTTTATTGCCCAGGTTGCTGCTTCCCATGTTCCAACGTAAACCTTGGACGTGTCAGCTAAGGCTAGTAGATGTTTGAGTAGTTTTTCTCCATATCCTTTCCGCTGATGACCCGTCAGCACGTATGCATGCCTCATTAAAGTAACATCGTTGACGGGTTGAATCCCCATCGCGGCAACCAGAACATTGTTTTCTTTCAAGCCGTAAAATTGTACTCCGCTTTGGGTTTCCTTTTTAAGCTCTTGCATTGTCATGTAAGGTTCTTTCCACCTATCGCTGGGAATCTTGCCTTTATAGGCGATGGCAGCATCGTTCACCACGGTTAGTATTGCTTGAAAATCGCTGGTTGTTAGTTTGCTAATCATTTTAGGTTTTCCGTAATTTTGGAAGATGATTAGAGTTAAGCGTTTAGGTTGCGGTGGGCTCCTTTTGGTTTTCAGTTTGAGTTAGTTTTTCGATGAGGTGCATGAAGAATGCTTGTGCCTGCATTTCGTCAAGTTTGTCTAGATAAACTGAAACGAGGGCTATTTTTCCCTTCTTAGAAGCCACATACTCAGCGAACATTCTTGCTGAAATAACGTTCCTGTCTCCTAAAAGCACCGATGAGGTGGCTACGCCAATCATGTCTTTGGGTTTGGGAACGGCGATTGCTAGGGTTCCAAGCTTGTCTTCTTTTTCGCTGAGCATTATCATGCATGAATTTTTTGATTCCACATAAACGGCTAGAAAACGTGTATCTTTTTCAAGTAACTCTTCTTTTGTGACTTTAGCGCGTTCCACTTGGTTTCTCCCTTCAAGGTTTGTTTAATGTTTGGGCTGCTTAAAAAACTTACAAAACAATTTTTTCAGTTTTCTTGGGAAAAAATTCTAAAAACAATGAGTTATGCCTAAAAATACTTTCAGAAAAATGAGCCTACGAGGTTATAACTGACGTGGTATGCTGACTGATTTTTGATTTTATTTTGGGAACCTAAATTTTTGCTTGGAGACCGTAAAGCAAAAGAACTTCTATGCACCAACTTTCAGTTGTCAACGCTAGTCAATAAACCGCTTGTGTCGAAGAATTTACCATGAACCCAAAAAGAAAGAGAATCTTGGCAGTTAGCATAACTCTAGTGATAGCATTAAGCTTAATTGCAGTTTTTTCAGAAAATCTTGCAAGCAACAGCGCTGAGGGTAAATTAGCCCGTATTGCTTGTCTTGGTGACAGCATCACTGAAATTACTGGTTACCCAGCTGATCTACAGTTGTTGCTTGGCAATAATTCGGTTGTGGGTAATTTTGGTGTTAGCGGATCGACAGTAAACTTTGACACCGCCAAGCCATACTATTTTGAACCTGCATTCTATGATGCTAAGATTTTTGAGCCTACGACCGTCATTATAATGCTTGGAACAAACGATGCCCGAACAGACATTTATCAGCAAATCAACAGTTTCGTAGCTGATTACGAGAGATTAATAGATAACATCCAAGCACTGAATAGTAAACCGCAAATTTTTCTGGTGGAGCCTCCTCCAATCTTTAACAATAAGCTTAACTTGAACGGAACCAGTTTTGCGGACGGAGTAATTCCCCGCATTGAACAAGTAGCAAGCGCGCTAGGCTTGCCTGTTATAAATGTTTACACACCCCTAATCAATCATCCTGAGTATTTCCCAGACGGCGTCCACCCTGATAGCGCCGGTGCACAAATAATTGCTAATATAATTTATAAGGTCATCAATTCAGATTCAACATAAGGGTTTTTACCATATTTTAGCGAGTTTTTTCAAGATCGGTACTTTTCGCATTAATAGGGTAAGCCAAGCGCGTTGGCTTGCGCGCCAGCTTCTTGCTAAACTCGGACTTTAATAGATTTTATTCGGTTTCATAATTAGCCTACAGTTTTCCGTTACACATCTGTCTCATATAAGTTTGCAGTAACCGCATTTATCGTATCTGCATGCCTTTTTGAGCTTCGAGAACTCCATAGCGATCTATTTTTTGTCTGCAAGAAACACCGAACCTCAGAAAGTCCACTTAAAGACAAATGCCTAGATAAGGTAACCGCTAAAAGCACCAAAAGAATTCAGCACTAACTCAGTTTCATCAATTATGTACCGATATTGGAAAACTCTTATAGCTCACAAAATTTTCAATATAGACTAAATGAAGCTAAAGCAACCTACAGTTCTGCTTATTCTGCTGCTGATTTTACCGCTTTTCTTAAACTGCAGTTTGCCTGCCAAGGCGGCTACCACGGACACCTCACCAAGCCTGTACTTCGGCGTTGATGTCGCCTTCGGAAGCATAGCTGCAACTGAACAATTAATCGATAACATTAGTTCTTACACAAATTTCTTCGTAATTGGATGCAGTGAAAACTATAATCTAACAAGACTCACCATTATCAGCCAGTACGTCTATGACAAGGGTTTGTCCTTCATAGTTTACACCGATACACCCAGATATCCCTCAGCCCAATGGCTTACATACGCCGAGAACAATTATGGTAACAGTTTCCTGGGACTATATTACTATGATGAACCAGGTGGAAGACAGCTCGACCAGTCTTACCCAACCATTTCAGCGGCGGATATAGATGTAGAGAAGGAAAATTATAGTGAGGTTGCGAGCATGTACATTAATGACGAAAATTGGTTTCTACGGAGCGGACCATACGCAATTACCAATAATTTTGCTTACCCAACAGAATATCAATTGTTCACTTCAGACTATGCGCTTTACTGGTTTGATTATGAAGCGGGATATAACACAGTTTTTGCAGAGTTTGGCTGGAATTACAGCCGACAACTGAACGTAGATCTCTGCAGAGGTGCAGCCACAGCTCAGAACAAGAACTGGGGTGTCATGATAACTTGGACCTACACTCAGCCGCCCTACATGGAGTCGGGATCACAACTGTACAACGACATGGTGCTGGCATATGAAAACGGCGCAAAATACATCATCATCTTTGACACCAACCAAAACTACACTCAAAACGTCCTGCAGCAGGGACAGCTTGACGCTATGAAGCAGTTCTGGCAATACGCTCAAGCCAACCCCAGGACCATCAGCCCAGCAAGCGACAGAACTGCGTTTGTTCTTCCTGCGGATTATGCTTACGGTTTCCGCGGACCAGACGACAAAATCTGGGGACTTTGGCCAGCAGATAATCTTACCCTTGGCATCTGCATGAGCGTAGCCACACTTATGCAAATGTACGGTGAGAACCTAGACATAGTTTACCCAACACAAACGCTTGAATCTGCAGGATACAACAGCATCATATACTGGAACGACACGGGACTTACACCTACGCCGTCAACTCACCCTCAACAAGACACTATCTCGCCGTTTTATGTGACTACGGTTTACCTCTATGCGATTGCGGCAAGCATTCTAGTTGCTGTTGCGGTTGCTATAACAGTTTTAAAGTTTAGAAAAAGACGCGATAACCTGCGATCAAAAGTCACATTGTCCCAGATGAAATCATTAACACCAAATAAGAATTACTTTTGAATTTTGCAATCCACGACTATAGACTTTCTATAATCTGAGTTTACCTTCAGATAGATTTTCAGTCTTCGCTTGGTACATCCGTTTTTCATCTTTTATGACAAATTTTATATCCACCATTTTATAGTGAGCCCATAGCAGGATAAAGCGATTAAGATAGAATTTAGTGTATAGCGAGACCTGTATAGCGAGAGAGCTGTATAGCGAGACCGTAAAATGGATAAAAAGAAATTAAGATTACTGGCGATTGGATTAGTCATTCTGCTTGCATTATCAGGAATAACAGCATTCCTCATTTTGGCTACCGGAAATAGAAAAACCCCAGCAGAGAAAATCCGTGTTGCATGTGTTGGCGATAGCATCACGGAGGGAACCGATTGGAGCCTGTATGCGTATCCAACTGACCTTGCGATGCTGCTTGGTTCAAACTATACTGTTGATAACTTTGGTGTTGGCGGGACCACGGTCTCTCTTAGTTCTGAGACACCGTATATGAACACGACCGCATTCCAAAACGCTACGAAATTCCAGCCTAACATAGTAATCATTATGCTGGGAACCAACGACGCCCAGCCAGATCTGGAACGATACAACACAACTTTTGTTGACGACTACATGAAGCTAGTTGTCGCATTCCAAGCGCTTACAAGTAAACCAAAAATATGGATTGTGCTGCCTCCGCCGCTTTTCGGCAATAAATCTGGATCTATAAGCCCCGAATATTTCGCTCAAACCATAATTCCCTGCATTGAACAGGTGGCAAACGAGACTAATCTGCCAGTAATTAATGTGTATTCGGCTTTGGCTAATTACTCTGATGATTTTCCTGACGGAGTCCATCCCAATACTGAGGGCTCACAATTAATTGCTAACAGCATCTATGAAGCCCTCAAGTCCAATTTAACATAGGCGTTTAATCGTGCTTTTTAGCCTATCAGTTTTTTCAAGACTGGCACTTTTCGCATTAATAGGACTAAACCAAGCGTGATAAAAAGCGTCAGCACTGTGATTAGGGGAATTTCAACAATTGGATTTAGTGTTGTAACGCTTAATGTGAAGCCAAAAAAGCCTCTTTCAAACGATTCTAAAATTATTACATGAAACAAGAAAATGGGCAGAGTGTTCGCGCTTATTGCTTGTGCAATACGGCCTGTAATTTTGTGGTTGCTTCCCGGCCAGTCTGGACGGAACCTTATTAGAATCATGAATAAGGCAGCTGAACCTATGATTACGTTTGCTGCCAGGTAATCAAAAAAGAAGAAGTTCTGCTGCAGGCCGCTTAATGGATAATTCATTAACCAAATGCCAAATAGTGTCCAAACAAAACATATGATTAATAAACCGTACAAAATGGCAGATCGCAACTTTAGCCTCTGCAAGTATGAGCCTAAAACAAAGTAGCCTACCCAACCGCCGATTACAAAGACATTGCTGTTCAAAGTGTAACCGCTGGCCAATTGGATAAGAGGCACAACAGCCACACCTACAAACCAAAGCAAAATTAGGTACTGAATAACCCTTAAATTTCCACTAGCCATTATTACCCTTAAAATTGGAGTAATCAAGTAAAGGCCAACTATAAGGTAAATGAACCAAAATTGATAGTAGGCCCCGCTGAATAGGCTGTACCATATGGCTTGGCTAATATTGTTTAAAGTTAATGGGAATTTACTGATGTAAAAGCTCCATGCAGTATAAACTGCGCTCCAAAAAGCAAAAGCCAACCCAATACGGCTTAACCGTTTCTTAAGAAACACCCTTATAGGCTCATTGAGTTTGGCGGGCTGAAGCAACAGAGCCCCACTTAACAGAACAAACAATGGAACACAAGGCAAAGCTAAGCTCTTGTAAACAACTGCGGTCCACCAATACGTCGCTGACACGTGAGATAATTGTAACGTTTCATTCGATGCATGAAGCAGTATGACTAAAACCATAGCCAAGGTGCGAATAAGATCGTCTGGAATAGCAATCCTCTTACTTAAATCCAAACTCTCCTTTTCCACCAATCAAAAGCGCCCTTAAGCCCAATTATAGAATATCTGCCTTAGATACAGCTTATAAAACTACTTGTTAATTATAGTAAAAATCTTGCGAATTTGAGTATATTTGAACTGCAAGTAATTTTACATCTGTTGAGATCAAGGGCACGTTTACTTCGGAGTTCAATGTGTATTTGGCAAGTTTGCGATTTTCTAATTATTTGTACATAACACAAATTTACCAATGGGAAATAACGTAAAAAATTTTTATTTCCGTTATTTTTTTTTAAAAAAAATCATTAATGGATATGATACGACAAAATTTAACAAATGAGCAAAGGCTCAAGTGATGGCATTAAAGATTACTTCCGCAATAATTTTTGATCCTTGACTGTTCGGATGTACGCCATCCGAAAAATCTTCAGGATGATTAACTAAGGGCGTGTACACGTCGATGAGTGGCAGGCCAAGGTCGTTTGCGGTCTGCTTGATTAGCGGTATTACATCATCTACAAGGACTGTGCCATTAAGCCCCATGGAATTGTTAAAAACTGGAGGCGGAATAACAATGAAAATTTTAGGCTTGGATGAACAGGCTTGGAATGAGGCAACCAATGTTTTGTAATCACTTGTAAAATTGCTGCGCTGCTGCTGACTAAGGTAAGCATCATTAGTTCCAAGCATAATCACTACAATGTTAGGCTCAAAGTTCTGAGCGTATTGAAATGCAGTCTGATTCATATACGGCTTATGAAATTGCAGAGACACAGTGGAGCCGCCGACCCCAAAATTTCCAACTGTGTAGTTGGATCCAAGCATCATCAATAAATCAGCTGGGTACTCGGCGGTAATGCTGTCGCCAATGCAAGCGACGCGGACAGGGCTTGTGGTTCCACTTCCAGGGGTCTCAAAGAAAAAAGCAGTACAACTAGCCACTAATATTACTGTAGCTATTCCAACGGCTAACCATTTTAATTGGGGTTTCATTTTTTCGCCTGCAGGCTAGTGAAGTGCGCGCATTTTGAACAATCGATTATTGCGTCTTTCTTAAAAACTTACTGCAGTAATTGCATTAATTGGGTTCAAGAATTGTCTTAATTTATTTCTAATTTTGTTTTAGCATGTAGCGTATTTCGTTTTAATTCATTTCAATAATCGCTCGACTGTTTTTATAACAATCTATGTTGCACAGTCGATGTGGAGATAAAGCATAAAAATGCTTGTAATCAATCCCTCGCAAACGTTTTATTCAGGATCCAACCTGCCTGCAGGTAATCTCCCGTTAGGTTTGCCGTACTTTGGAAAAAGATAAAGCCGGCCTAAAGATGGAGAAGTTTAATCAAATCAGCGGGCGCGGTGTTTATGTTGACTTAATTCGGACGATAGCTATTGTAGGAGTTATCCTGCTTCATGCTTCAGGGTCATGGGTAATAACCAGTCAACAAATGAATCAAATGAATCCGTTAGAAACTATCAGTTGGTCTGTCGTTGATATTTACCAAAGTTTGGCGCGAATTGGGGTTCCATTATTTATAATGTTAACTGGTGCGCTTTTGCTTCAACCTGCAAAGGAGAATGAAAGTCTCAGCGTTTTTTTTAAGAAACGATGGGCTCGAATAGGTTTACCTTGGATATTTTGGGGCGGCGCCTATTTTGCTTGGGACTTTTTAGTTGAACATATACCATTTACTTTAGGCACCATCGTCCAAGGCATACTGGATGGTCCTTACTCCCAGTTTTGGTACCTCTATGTGCTCGCTGGCCTTTACCTTTTGACTCCAATCTTGCGTATATTTATAGCTCACGCAGATCAGACGATTGTAAAATACTTTGTGATACTGTGGTTTTTGGGTGTGGCCATATTGCCAGTTTTCGGCTTGGTAACCATTTACCAGTTGAATAGTAATGTTTTTACAATTACTGGATATGTAGGATACTTCGTTTTAGGCACATACCTTCTTACGGTACAAATGCGTCGCTCAACTCTTTCGATTTTTATGATTCTCGGAATAGCTTTGACTGCATTTGGCACTTACGTGCTGGCTGCCACTGTTGGAGGGACGGAAATGTACTTCTTTCAACAGTATTTTAGCCCAACACTTATTTTCGCCTCAATTATGGTGTTCCTGTTGATACTTACGGTTCAGCCGCCTTCGGCTCAGAAAGTGACTCGCCCTTCCGCAGGCAATAAACTTGTTAAAGTAATTAGTGAAAATACTTTGCCTTTGTTTCTGTTTCACGTAATGATACTTGAATCCCTTCAAAATGGCTATTTCGGTTTCGCGATTAATAATAGCACAATCAATCCTATCATTGGGGCTCCTTTGCTTACTGTGGTTACTCTGTTTATCTCCCTTGGTGTAATTATTCTTTTGAAAAAGGTACCAGTTTTGAAAAGATTAATCGGTTGAATATCTGTCGTTGGTCTATACAATGGAATATTGGTCTGCTGCTTTGTTGGAAATGCTTAATTAAGAGCTTATCTTATTGCTGATACGGAAGGATAAAATTTGAGTGATGAACTTTCAAAATTACCGCCTAACGTGCAAGAAAGGCTTCTTAGACTGCAGCAACTGCAGCAAACCTTACAGTCAATTTTGGCGCAGAAACAGCAGGTTGAGATGGAAAAAACAGAAGTAGAGCAGACAGTGGCTGAACTGCAAAAAACAACTGAAGACGCGGTTATTTACAAGACAATCGGTTCATTGTTGGTTAAAGCAGAGAAGCCGAAAGTAACCGAAGAACTCGTTGAGCGAAAAGAGCTTTTGGATACAAGAAGCACTGTTCTGGCAAGACAAGAAGAAAGAATGCGCAGCCAAATTAAGGAAGCACAGACAAAACTCCAAGAAGACCTAGGTCCACCTCCTCAGCCATCATCGTAGAGGTGAATGCTTGCGGTAGAGCTGGGAATACCAGAGCTAACCACTGAGCAAATAGAAACTTTATGTTCAACAGCAGAGAACGCGGCCAGAAAACACGTTCTTTCTAAAGTTCACTCCAAGATGGTTGATAAGTTGGATATTTGTGTGGAAGCTGAGGGGTCAAAACCAGTGAACGTTACTGTAGAAATAGACCTTGAATTAACATCAGCAGCTAAAGACGTTGATGCACAAATGCTGGTTAAAGAAGCCATAAACGAAGCACATAAAGCCAGTGAAAACTATTTGAGAAAAATAAAATGACCGATTTCCAAAACCTAACAAAAATTTTGGAGGATAATAAAGCAGCTTTTGTCCTTTTATTGTGCCACCGCAGTGCAGACGCTGACGCAATTTGCTCGGCTTTCGCGTTGCAGGGTTTGCTAAAGCGGTTTATGTCAAATGTTGTAGTTGAAGTTGGGTGTCCTCAAGGCGTCAATAAGCCTTCTAAGCTGCTTCTTGAGTATCTGCCTATAACCGTTAACTTGAACCCGAACATTGAATCAGCAGACGTCATCGTGCTCTTGGACATGAATACAATTGAACAGCTTGACCAAGTGGCTGAAAGAATAAAAAAATCTGCAGCGCCAAAAGTAATTATTGACCATCACTCGCCGAACCCGGAAACAGCCAGAATCTGCAACTTATGCATAATAGATGAGAAAGCAGCCGCCAACTGTGAAATAATTTATAGGCTTTTCATGGAAGCAGAAACTGATCCTGACCTGAACGAGGCTAAAGCCCTATTCATCGGCATAGCTTTTGATACGAGGCATTTTGCCCTGGCAAATTTGTCGACGTTCCAAATCGTCGCTAAATTGGTAACTCAAGGGATCGACGTGCAGGAAACATTGGCGCAGTTTGCTCTGCCAATAGACTCTTCTGAGCGTTTAGCAAAGTTGAAGGCTTGTAAAAGAGCTAAAATCGTAAGAATCAACGGTTGGATAATTGCCCTCTCCCATGTTAGCGCTTACCAAGCCCCAGCAGCTAAAGCCCTAGTTGATTTGGGCGCGCACATGGCGGCTGTTGCAGGGCAGAAAAACGGGAAAATAGAGGTAAGCCTACGTTGCACACGCCAGTTCTCCGAGCAGGCAGGTGTCAATTTAGCAAAGGACATCGCGGCGCCTTTAGGTGAATACTTGCAAGGAACCGGCGGAGGTCACGCCATGGCGGCTGGAGTAAGCGGCACTGGCGAGATAGAGCCGACGCTTGAGCAGTGTCTGCTGCTTTTGAGAGGTAAAGTACTCAAAAATGCGTAGCTACGCTTAAATGAGCAAACTCTCACGCTTAAAGTGGCAGGCACAAAAAAATGGCTATAATTGAAACAAAAAACCTAACCTACACTTATCCGGGTGCATCTAAACCGTCAATTATTGATGTCTCGATTAAAGTGGAGAAGGGCGAGTTTGTTTTAGTTACCGGGCCAAGCGGCTGCGGGAAAACAACTTTGTGCCGATGCTTCAACGGATTAATTCCTCACTTCTATCAAGGGGAATTGACGGGCGAAATCTCTGTTGCAGGAGAAGACACGCTTAAGCATCACACCTACGAAATGGCAAAGCACGTTGGCTTAGTGTTTCAGAACCCGGAAAACCAACTGTTCGCTCTGTCTGTCGAGAAAGACGTGGCGTTCGGGCTGGAAAACCTTGGGGTTCCCCGAGAGGAAATGAGGAAAAAAGTTGATTGGGCACTGAACCAAACAGACATTTATGATTTGCGCGAACGGTCACCACACGAGATTTCGGGAGGGCAGCAGCAGCGCGTGGCAATAGCATGTGTTCTCGCCATGGAGCCGGAAATTATTGTCTTGGATGAGCCGACATCTTTCCTTGATCCACTGAGCGCTGAGAAAATTTTCGAGGTAATCTATGATTTAAACAAAAAGCAGGGGATAACCGTCATCCTTGTGGAGCACAGACTGGACTTAACGGCAAAATACGCGGACCACCTCATAGTTATGGATGAAGGGAAAGTGCGGTTCGAAGGAAACCCAAGAGAGATTCTCAGCACGGAAGAAACGCGTTTAATCGGAGTAGGAATCCCCAAAGCCACGTTGCTGTACCAAATGCTAAAAAAAGACGGCTTAAACCTCAGCGGCAACACCCCATTGTCTTCTGAAGAACTAGCTGACCAACTGCTGGAGACGTTGAAAACCAAATGATCGTTGCCGAAGGCGTTCATTTTTCGTATCCTAACAAAGTGGAGGCGTTGAAGGGTGTTTCCCTAACCATAAAAGACGGCGAATTCGTTGCGATAATGGGACAAAACGGCGCAGGAAAATCAACGTTTGTCAAGCATTTCAATGGACTCCTGAAACCCACATCGGGAAAAGTCAGTGTGGACGGCGTTGAAACAACTAAAACAAGCGTTGCCGCTTTAGCTAGAAATGTGGGTTTTGTTTTCCAGAACCCAGACCACCAATTATTTAGCGAAACTGTAGAAGATGAAATCGCGTTTGCCCTCAAAAATTTCGGTTTCAAACCAGAGGTCGTGGAAGAGCGGGTAACATGGGCTTTGAATCTTTTAGCGTTAACCCAGTACAGGAAAACTTCACCTTTCCTTCTTAGCGGAGGCGAGCGAAAACGGGTCGCACTGGCTTCCGTTCTGGCTTGGGACCCGCAAACTTTGATTTTGGATGAACCCACCATTGGGCAGGACCATGAGCAAAAGGAAATACTGCGTCAGTTTATAGTGCAGATGCAAACTCAAGGGAAAACCGTCGTTATTGTCACGCATGACGTGGAGTTTGTGGCTGAATGCAATCCTAGAGTTGTTTTGATGAAGGAAGGAAAAATCGTTGCAGAAGGCATCGGAAAAGACATACTTACAAACCCCGATGTTTTAACTGAATCATCAATTGTTCTGCCACAAATAGCTCAAATCTTCAATAAATTATCGCAGCTGGGACTTCCGAAAAACATCATTGACATTTACGAAGCAGAAAAAATAATCCTAAACGCCGAGGAGACTAAACCAGTTAAATGAGCGTTTTTGACGGCTTAAAGTTCAGGAAAGTTTACTCTCCAATCCATAACTTAGACCCGCGAGTAAAATTCGCCTACGTCATCTCCATTTTTGCAGTCGCCATTGTCTTCTACCAAATTATCCCGCTGCTTTTCCTGTTTTTTCTGCAGATTCCATTTGTTCTGTTAGCACGTGTTCAAAGGCAGTGGCTTCGTTCACTTCGAGGAGCCGCTTTTTTGGCAGTGTTTATCTTTGTAGTTAACGTTGGAACGGACTATTTTACTTCAGGCTACACGTTGACGGCTGCCAACGTGGAGAGTGCATCCGCGTTAACCCTGCGTTTCGTGGTGCTTATCGAGTCTTTCTCAATTTTCTTCCTAACCACCTCACCTGACCATTTAGGCTTAGCACTGGAGGAATCCCACGTGCCTTACGAGTTCTCTTTCGCCTTCACAACCGCGGTGCGTTTTGTCCCTGTTCTGGCGGAAGAAGCCCAAACAATAATGGATGCCCAGAAGGCTAGGGGATTGGAATTGGAGAAGGGCGGTTTACTCAAGAAAATCAGGAATTACGTGCCTGTGCTTATCCCCTTGATCGTCAGTGCCATCCGAAGAAGCCTGGAATTGGCAGAGGCAATGGAGTCCAGAGCGTGGGGAGCCACCAAGAAACGCACCAACCTGTACGCGCTAAAACTTCACAAAGGAGATTATGCGCTGCTAGCAATCACCGTTGGAATCTTGGTCGGAGCCGTTTACGTCCACTTGTATGTGCCGATTCCAACCATAGTCCACCTGCTGCAGCACAAAAGCCTGCTAATACTGTCGGAAATAAAGAGAAAACCTTAATGACAAACCAACCTAAAGAAAGGAAGGGATGTAGATGACCGAGCATACTCGTTTTGGTCCAGCAGGGGTTCCACCAATGTTCAGACTTATGGGAGCAAAGACGCCTGATGTTCCAAGGCTTCTCCATGAGGAAGGTCTGGACGCTTTCGAGTACCAGGCTGTCCAGTGGGGTCAAAAGCCGCAGATGAAACAGGCGGATGCTGAAAAACTCGGTGAGGAAGCAATAAAAAACGATGTTAGGCTCAGTATGCACGGCTCGTATTTTGTGAATTTGTCGGGTAAACGGGACGTTGTGGAAGCAAGTAAACGGCGCCTTATTGCGTGCGCGACTGCTGCCGACTGGATGGGAGCTTACGTTATGGTTTTTCACACTGGCTTTTACGGGCGCTTCGAAAAAGACTTTGCCTTCAAAACTTGCCTTGACGCGTTGAAGGAAGTTAGCGCTCAAATGAGGAGCCTTGGTCTGCGGGTGAAGCTTGGCCCTGAAACGATGGGAAGAAAATTCCAGGTAGGCACCTTAGACGAAATCTTAAACATCTGTCAAGAAGTGGAAGACACGCAGCTTGTCATCGACTGGGGCCACCTGCATGCACTACATCAAGGAACCCTGAAGAAAACTGAAGATTTCAGGGCAGTCGCTGAAAAAATCGAACAGAAACTTGGAACAGAAGCCCTAAAAAGCATGCACTGTCACTTCTCAAAAATTGAGTTCACAAGCCAAGGCGAAAAACGCCACCACCCACTCGACGAAGAAAGGTACGGGCCAGACTTCCGCATGCTAGCCGAAGTGATCGTCGACTTCCAACTACACCCAACAATGATATGCGAATCCCCACTCCTAGACATAGACGCTAGAAAAATGCAAGCCATGCTTAAAGAAGTTTCAGAGGGCAAGGGCAAGACACCCCAAAGTTAAATTTTGAGCTTTGCCAAGGTGCAGGGTGCCCGTTAATGCCAACGTGCAAACTATTGTGGCTATCAAGAAAACGCTCAATAGGGGCTTCTTGTTCAAACTTAGTCAGAATAGCTATTTCGCTGAAGTTTCACTTAACTTTATTGTTGCTTTCCTTAACCAATAAGTGTTCTGCTAACTCCAGTTCCTGCACCGTGTTGATGTTCACAGCTAACTCCTCTATGTCGAGCAGGAAAATGTCTTGGTCAAGCCATTCGTCGCCGTACCGTTTATGCCCATCTATAACGTTGATGCCTACAGGAACCACGTCTCTGTCGTCCATTTTGAACGAGTAGTCGCTGCACATGCCGAGCTTAGTTTTGGTTTCAAGCGGAACAGCAACAGTCAACGCTGGCTTGCCGCAGCGCTCGTAATGTTCAACAATAGCATCCAACACATTGCCTGTGACCAGCGGAAGATCTGCTGCGATGGCTAAGAAAACGCCTAATCTGAGGTTTTGTGCAGCGTAACCCATGTCAGAAACATAATCCACCCCAGGGGTTTCAACCACATTAACGGGAAACTGATTCAGGTGCTTGGCAGTTTTAGGTGTGCAACTGCTGACAGCGACAACGACGGAATCGATTTTTTTAGCGTTTTTCAACGCCTCCAGAACGTACTCGATGACTGGTTTGCCGCAAAGTTTAATCAACGGCTTCTCTTGTGCGATTCGCATGCGGGTTCCTTTTCCGCCAGCCATAACAAGCGCTGTTACGCCCATGCAACCACCGCCAACAGAACAATCACGCAGACCATTCTGGTTATTTCGTTGGTTGCTCCGAACACGTCGCCCGTTACCCCGTTGAAGTGTTTTTGCGCAATCGCAACCATGACAAAGCTGGTAATTATGGCCGCCAGCACGGTGAAAGCGCCAGCCCAATGCAGCAGAGGCAAAGCTACCGCAAAAGAAATCACCATTGCAACAATCAGCAGCAAGTTTCCTTTGCTTCCATGCATGACTTCTAGGAAGGGTGAGCTCATGCCTTGATGGACTGATTTTCCAGCCCATGCCATAATAACCATGGCAAGCTTTGCTGAGGCTTCAACAGCGATGATGCCGCCGATTATTAAGCCAATTTTGAGCTGACCGATGGCTAAAGCGGTAATCAGCATGGTCATGATGCCCAACGACAAGCCGCCTGCACCTGTTAGCTGGTCATGCATAACCTCAATTTTATGCTCAGCTGTGCCGTGAGCCATGATGCCGTCGCCGAAGTCTAATAAGCCGTCTGTGTGGTGAAGCCCAGTAATCAGCAGCAACAAGGCTAAGACTAAGCCGCCTACCACTATGCCGGGTAAAAAGTGGTAAGCTACCCAGCCGAACACTCCAGCTAATAAACCGATAAATGCGCCGATTAACGGGAAAGCCCACATGTTCTTGGCGCAGTCAGAAAGCATGTCTTTGTCCATTGTTACTGGAAAAACTGTGAGGAAAGCCAGGAGGTTCTTTAACTCTTTAATAACCATCTCACTTCAAACCCATCAGCAGAGCATAATTACGCTCTATCTCTTTGAGCAATAAATCTTTTGTTACTGCACCGCCAAGCTTAGCCATAGCCGCTATTGAAGCGCCGCCTGCACCGACGCCCTCTTTCACAATGCCGGTTTCGTAAGCCTGTAAGCCGGGGAAACGTGATGAGCCAAAGTTTAAGTCGGCAGCTAAAATCGGCACGTCACAGAACTGGGTAACTATGCCTTTGAGGTCAGACGACTTGTCTTTTGCCACCCATCTTGTGGTGCCCACAGCCACGTTGCAGAGAACATCAGGTTCCAACGCGTTCACAAGGGCTAAGATAGCGCTCATTTGAGTTCCGCCAGCCATCAATACTGGAACCTTTGATGCTGCACCAACAACTAGTCCTGAGAAAGCAGCCATCATAGGGTCGCCTACGCAGGAAATAGCCCTAGCAGGATTGTTTGCTAAACTGCCGAAACTTTCGCCTGCAGCCGCTAAACCCGCCTTAACCGTTTGCACTTTCAGGCTGTGCGGGTTTTCAGGCAAGGTGCTGCTTACTTTTCCTTCAGCTTTAACGCCTAAAGCCGATAGCACGCCCAGAGCGGTTGTTGTTCCGCCGGGAATGCTCTCGCCAATCACAAGATAATCAACAGCCTTAGCCAATTGCTGTCCAGCAATTTTAGCCCGTTCAATAACCTCTGCAACGTTGTCAACTGCGTTGCCAGTTCGGATGTCTCTTCCCGGGCTTCCGCCGAGGTCTAAAAAGGGAATTTGCGGTTTTACTTTTAATCCGCCACTGGCAATAAGCACGGGAATATCAGCTAACCGTAGAGCCGACATAGTTATCAACGCCGGCGTCGGAATCCCATCAGGGGTCACAGGCACACCGACAATGGATTTGCATCTGCCCAGCAATAGCAGTTCAGCGTCCGCTGGCGGAGTGTAATCAGTGAATTCGGGGTGTTTTCCTGCCGCCGAGATTCCAGCGATTTTGCCAGTTTCCGTTGTAGCTATCGTACAGATAAATAAGGGGTTTTTGCCTTCGATTTCGTCGAGGAATGCCCTGGCTTTTAACGGGTTGTGCGTTATGAGCACGTCGAGTGTCTTGTCCATTTCGAATTTTACCTTGCCTTCGGCTTGACTTCGAATCGTTTGATTTCTAAATATCCGAAGCCGCCGTCAAGCTTATGCTTTTGCGTTTCAAGAATTTCAATCTTTTTCTTAAACGTCGGTCCATCAGTCACAACGGTATGGTATTCGCCGCCTTCCCCGCAAGCGTCAACGTTGCCAAGCTTAAGGATGTCGTCATAGAATTTCCTGTCTAGTTGCCTTCCAAGCCACTTCATGCCTAAAAGTTCCAGTTTGGTGCGAACTACGGTTGCTTTGAAGCCCGTTTTTAAGTAGTCAAGGTAAATCTGTTTTGTGTCACCCATCCAAAGGGGTTTGACTGGTTTTAAGCCGACTTCTTTGAGCACTCGACCAAGCCAGCCTTGTTCATGCCCAGCTACTTCGTAGATGTCTCCTGTAACTAAGCCTTCAGCGCCTTTAGCCTTGAGCCGCAGCAGTGCGCCTTTGAAGTCTTTCTCGTAGGTTTGAGGCGTAGCCACCTGTTTTACCAATGGAATCCCAACTGCGTCTGATTGAGCCTCCAGTACGTCTGACGGTATCATGTGGAAGTTTGACTTGGTTTCACTCATCATCATGGTTAAAAGGTCGACTACTTCGTAGCCCTGCTGGGTTGCCAAATAGTATGCGTAGCAACTGTCTTTTCCACCACTCCATGAAGCAACAACTTTCATTTCGATTTTACCCTCCCTAAGTTACTTCACCCTCAACGCTATTTTTTTTATATGTACGTTTCAGGTGAATGTGAAAAATGTGGCTTTCCATCAAATTAAGCCAAAAAACAAGTAACCATAAAAAAGAGATTTTGTCGGTCAAATTTTTAGATAATTTGCCTTTCGGTAGAGCTTTGAGTGAGACAGCGGTTTTTTTCTTGAAGTTTAGCAATTATCACACTTGATGTTGGTTGGTTTATCCACCTTTTCATATTAAGGATTCGTTATAGCGTAACATAAGATTTAAGATGCGCCTTCGTCAACAATTTTTTTCTATTGACCTTCACTAAAGTTAAGCATATCTTGACCGTGTGTAAGCTACAAAGCCCTATAACATTTTTTATTTAAGCATCGAAGGGAAAAGGTAGGGTTTCCCAGTTTTCGTTTTCACTGCGTCCCACTCGCTCAATATCCGAGCAGCCTCGTTGGCGATCTTGATGGCATTCTCTTCCCCAGCATGCGGCTTGAACTCGCCTGTGACATGACTATTGTAAACCGCTAACACAGCGCCCGCCCTCAGACCAAAAAGACTTGCCAACGTAAATAGCGTAGCAGCTTCCATCTCAACGTTCAAAACCCCCGCCTTCTGAAGAGTAAGAACCAGATTTTCACCAATAGAAATCCCTCTTCTTATGGGGCGGTTTTGCCCTGCATAGAAATCAGTCGTAGTCATGGTTACGCCCACATGATAATTACAAATGCCCAATTGTTCGGCCGCTTCGATAAGCGCTAAAAGCACTTCATAATGAGCAACAGCCGGATACTCAGGAACAACGTAGCAGTCGCTTGCAGCGTCTAAGCGCACGGCTGCAGAAGAAATGACCACATCACCACAAGCTATGTTTGGTTGCAAGGCGCCGGTGCTGCCCACCCTGATAAAATTCTTCACGCCTATCCTTGAAGCCTCATTGACAACTATGGCCATGCAAGCGGGGCCAATTCCACTCGAAAGCGCAGAAATGCGTAGACCATGATAAACACCTTTGACGCTGCGAAACTCGCGGTTGCTCGCTACTTCGCTCGAGGAATCCCAATAACTGGCAATTTTCGGAATCCGATCTGGATCCCCGGGAACAAGCAGAGTTTCCTCCAAATCCCCTTGACCGCAGTTAATATGATACTGTTTGCCCACATCATTCTTAGAGTGCATCGGTGACCACCACTAATATTGAAACTGCATAACATTTAACGGTAACTATAATCTCAGTACTCGAATGCTTGTCGATTGAGCTTTATGCTGGCGTAGGCAGCCAATAAACTCATCGGCATACAGCTAAATCTTGGGCTTCGCCTTTTGGCGAGTAACTATCTTAATCACGTCCTTATGCCGCAGAACATAATCCGAAGAAGACGTATACCAGATCAAATTTATATCAAGACCCTCGGATTGCTAAGCTCTCGTGGACAAGCGAGTACACATGCAAAAAGGAGCAATTATCGACTTATTCTTTAGGTTGAGTAAAGCAGCACGCAACGCTTAAAGCACACTTCACCATTAAAAGTTGAGGTTGAAAATTATGAGCAATGAAATGCCAGCCTTACTTGAGTTTCTTGAAAAAAAAGACATATCCCTAAAAAGCCTCATTCACTGTGCACTTGAAATGTTTGTGCCTCACCCAGGCGTGGAAACAGAGGAAAAAGCCGTTGAAATGCTCAGAGAAGAATTCCTCTATGTCCTGGCAGATGTTAATGTTTCCATCCTTGAAACAGCCGCTTTCCACGCGCAAGAAGATGCAGAGAAGGGGCTAATTCCTGGATTAACGCAAGAAAGGTTCAGGGGGAGACCGGGACCAGTCGCTGACGAAGTTTTAGGAATAGCAATTGCCAACTACATAGGTGGAACCAGAGCAGTTTTCGAGTACGTACGGTTTGACCAAGCTAAACCCGGGATTCTAAAAAACCTCGGCTCAATCACAAACGACGCTGTAGGCGCCTTGGTGGCAGGCGTATCGTCAAACGTCTATACTCGCGCCACTAAAAACGCGCAGGCAAAACAATAAAACACTTTTTTTCTTGGTTCTTGCAAAAGTCCTAAGGAGAGGGAGGATAGGGTATCAATTTTGCTAGTGGATTTCTCTAGCTAAATTGGGGGCATGGGAAGGGTATCCTGTTTCTTGATAATCTAAGTAGCAAAAGTGTCTATTCTAAGCCTTCCTTAATCACACTTTGTTTTACCATAAGGTTATAATACTATGTTTGATTGACGAGTTTAAGCAGTTGGGCTTCCATGGTTCAAACAAGGCTTTGCATTGTTACACACACCTTTCTCCCTCATATTGGCGGAATAGAAAGGGTTGTTTATGAGCAAAGCAAGCGGCTACTACAGAATAACTTTGAGCCCATGGTGGTAACGAACCGTATCGATACACCGAAAAGTTATGTTGTTGACGGCATTAAGGTTGAGTGTTATGGATCGTTGAACACTGGTTTCCGCCTTGGGATACCTTACTCGATTCCGACAGTAACGAGTTTTAAAACTTTTCTTAAGGCTGTAAAATCAAGTGAAATAGTCCATGCGCATGGTCACCCGTACCTTACGTCGCTTATCGCCGCTGAGCTTGCGAAGAGGTACAGTAAGCCATTTGTGCTAACACAGCATAACACCTTCATTGAATACGATAATGTTTTTGACGGTATTGAAAGGTTAAACGACTTGGCAGTTGGAAAGGAGACGCTGAAAGAAGCCGACAAAATAATTACCGTGAGCAATGCAACCAAGGATTATGTTTTAAGTTTAGGAGCAAAACCAGAGAAGATTAAAGTGTTACACAACGGAGTAGACTTAGTTCATTTCAGGCCTTTGACTGGAAAAAGAGAGGAAATGAGAAGGAAACTGGGAATTCCCCAAAACTCAATCGTGGCTTTAACCGTCAGAAGGCTAGTTTACAAAAATGGCATTGACACGTTAATAGAGGGCGCAAACATAGCCGTCAGAAAGAACCCAAAGATCACTTTTCTAGTAGTTGGAAAAGGACCAGACCTCAACAGCGTCCAAATCAAAATTAAACAGTTAGGAATAGAAAACAATTTTAGGCTTACAGGCTTTGTTAAAGATGAAGATTTACCCCTTTACTATAACGCCGCAGACTTCTTTGTGTTACCATCAAAATCGGGAGAAGGCTTGCCTTTGGTTGCGCTCGAAGCCATGGCTTGCGGATTACCACTAATTGCCACAAACATTGGAGGAATAAAGGAAATTCTAATGGAAGATTACGGAAAATTAGTGCCGTCTAACCAGCCTGAGGCGCTTGCAAAAGCAATTTTGGATTTTTCTAATGTTGATTGGTCTTCACGCAGATTAGAGCTTCGAGCAATAATGGAAGAAAAGTTTAGTTGGGACAAAAACGTTGAAACACTCATCGAGATATACGAAGAACTTATTTAACCAAGCTGATGAAACAGTATAGCCTTACAATGGGAGTTAACATGACGTCGAAAATAGAACTGGTTTCGGTAGTAATTCCAACACTCAATGAAGCAGGAAACATCCTAGAGGCTGTCACAACCATCGAGAAAGAACTGGAATATCCAAAGGAAATAATTGTTGTTGACGGCAACTCTACTGATGGAACAATAGAAATCGTTAAAGACACCAGTTTTTGCAAGCTTATTATTGAACCAAGACGCGGGTATGGTCTCGCTCTTAAAACAGGCATGAAAAACGCGAAAGGCAACATTATTGTTATGGTTGACGGCGATGGAACCTACGAAGTAAAACACATCAACCGTATGCTGGACAGGATGATTCAGACAGACGCTGACATGGTTTTAGCCACTCGAATGTATGACCCAAACAAAGCCATGGGATTCATGAATTTCGTCGGAAACAAAGTAATTACCTACTTTTTCGACTTCTTCTACAGCCAATTCCTCAGCGACACACAATCAGGTTTCCGAGCAATATCTCATGAAGCCATCGACAGCGTTAAGTTAAACGAGGGAGACATGGCTTTCGCAACTGAGATGCTTGTACAATTCGCCAAAGAAGGATACAGCATGGTTGAAATTCCTACCACGTATAAAGCCCGAAAATACGGGAAAACCAAACTCAAAAAATTTAAGTCAGGAATTGAAATATTTAGCACCATATTTAGAGGCCTTCTGGATGCCAACATGGTTAGAAAAAATGAAGAATTTTGGCAGAAAAATTGGTCTGAGCGATGAAAAAGGCTACGTTGTCGCCGTTTTCCTTGCCTTAGTGATTATTTCTGCTTTACTTGTAGGCTATTATGTATTGTTTAGGTCGACGCCGTCAGGGTACAGCACAATTTATGTGCTTGATTCACAAAACAAAGCTGTTAATTACCCCACAGTTTTGGTTGCTAACCAGAACAGCACCTTTAATGTGCCGGTTACCGTTGTTAACAACATGGGAGGCACCGTGCAATATCAGGTTTTAGTGAAAATCACCAGTTACCTTACAAATTTTCCAGTTAATACTCAGCCAATTGAAGCGTATAATCTGACCTTAGGGAATGGTCAAAGCTGGCAAAAGTCAGTAACACTCACGGAAAATCAAGTTGGAAGCTACTCGGTGGTTTTTGAGCTCTGGCAGTATAATCAAGATTCAGGAGCTTACCAATTTACTTATGATTATTGTAAATTACCCATTCAAGTCATAAGTTAAGCCGTCTTGTGTCTTTCAGCGTACTCTTTTTCGATTGCAACCCTATGGATATTATTGTATGCGCAGAAAGGTATGATCTTCAAGTCTGGCGTAACATAGTGCACTACGCATCGTCTAACTCGGTTAACATCAAAGTTGTATGAATCCATAAACGCCATGCAGCCGAGCAGGAAGATTCTTCTCCTGATTTTGCCCAGCGATTGGTAAGAAGGCGAAAGATGCATCCTCATAATCGCGTTTGAAAAAGTCAACATGCCGACTTCTTTAGTAACTAAATACCAGTTCATCGACTCCATCGATGCCAAGAAGAGTGCCGAAAGAAGCGAAAACTTCCCCTTAGACTCAGCAGACTCAGCAGTTTTGCGAATGCTTTTAAAGAACCTGTCAAAGTTGACAAAACGGTTAATTGGGATCATTTTACCCTTTTTTGTAACGTAAATCCAATTTACGATGCCGCATTGGGGGCTACATGAGAATAGTGGCCAAGGCTTTTTCATGAACCTGCGCATTATTTTTATCGGTGAAGTCATCATTGACAGAGGAAACAAATCAGTGGTTTTTATTTCGCCGTGCGTCTGGTCTTCCACGTTCTCTGCAAAGGACCATTCTCTAAAGTTCTCTCTAAACGGGTTTTGTGTCGCTCGGCCAGTAAAGGCGATCGGCTGGAAAATTAAGCCTCTGATTATGTCAGTGTTTTTTGCAGCGAACTTGATTATGTCGCCGACTTCTTTATCGTTTAAACTCTTCATTAACGTGTTGACGAGGATTATTTCGATGTCGTATTTGCGGCATACCTCAATAGCCTTCAGTTTACAGTCAAAAAGCGCTTGTCCCCTAACTTTCTTGTAAAAATCGTCGTGGAAACTGTCAAACTGTAAGTAAACAATGTTCAAACCGTTATTTTTTAGCCTCTCCGCTAACTGTGGATTTTCAGCCAAACGTATCCCATTGGTCGCAAGAATAGTCATAAACTTCAGCTTATGGGCGACGCTGATGATTTCAGGCATGTCTTCCCGTTCTAAGGGTTCGCCGCCTGAGAACAGGATGGCTGGGGGCCTCGGGTTAGCATTGTTTAGAAACTCCAGCATGTTTACGAGGGCTTGTTTTGTTGGTTCATAATCAACTTCTTGCTGGGGAAATGTGGAGAAGCAGACGGCACATTTTAAGTTGCACCGTTTGGTTACGTCGATTACTCCTATCACAGTGCCTGAAGCATGATTAGTGCAGGATTCGCAGACATATGGGCAGCCTTCAGGGTTTTTCGGGGCGTTTAAGTCGCCAAGATATTGGAATTGGTCATAAGTTTGCATGTGATTAAAGACGCTTGGGCTTTGCCAGTGAGTAGCTTCGAAAACTCCATGCTCAGTACATTGTTTAGTGATTTTAATTTTGCCATTTACTTCAGTTAATTGGGCATCAATTTTTTTCTGGCATTCAGGACAGACGCTTTTGGTTTTGGTCATAGTAACCCTCCAACTGTCGCCTCGATTATTAACGCTAGCGGAAGAAGAATCATCGACATAGTGACGATTCGCTCATATTTACGTACATTGGATACTGACGAAGCTGAGGTTGAAAGACGGATTGAACAGTAAATTAAAAGAACGCTCCATAAGAGAATGGGCGGCAAATAGTAAATTGTAAACTTGCCTATGAAGTAGGGAAGAGGCGCAAGCAACCCAGTCAACGTGAAAAACAGGGCAGCCACTTTCACAGAGTTTACGGTGCCGATTTTCTGCGGAAGCGTTGGATAACCAATCTTTGAGTCGCCGTCAAGGCTTAGGATGTCTCGCAGGACATTGCCGCCTATAGTGCCGAAAGCTATCGGGTAGAGGCTTAGAGAAATCAAACTTACAGTGCCTGAGATGGTGGCTTCTCCGTACATGAAGGCTGTGCCTGTTAAAACGCCAACCAAGACGTTAGCCACAAAGCCTGATTTCCGCTTTACAAGCGTTGAGTAAATCAGTAGCAGCAAGGAATCGACAGCGATTATTGCGAAGCTTAGCCAGTTAATAAAAAAAGCCATGATTAGACCTAAAGTAAAAAGTAATCCTGAAATTGCCACTACCTGCTTTAGAGACAGTGCACCTGAGGGTATGGGGCGTTTAGGCTTGATTATTGCATCGCTTTCTCTGTCAAAGTAGTCGTTGATTGCGAAGCCTGCGGATGTTATGAACGCCATGGAAAAGAAAATCAGCAAATCAGTCTGTATGCTGAGGCTAAGAGGGTTTTTGGTGATGGCGAAAGCTGTTAAAAGAGATAAACCACCTGTCATCAGCCAGTAGGGAAGACGCAAAAGAGCGATTAATCCTCTAGCTGGCCTTGAAGCGGCCATTACGAAAGTTTCCTCTCAGCAATAATTTCTCTTATGCTATCTTCAAGGCTTACCTTGGGATTCCAGTTCAACTCTTTCTTTGCTTTGGAGTTGTCAAACCAAATTTTTGTTACGTCACCTTGCCAAGAGACATTGGTTGTCGTTATGAATGTCCTGTCTTGAAGGTTGAGGATTTTGAGCATCATTTTGGCCAGGTCTATTATCGTAATTGTTGTTCCGTAGCCTATGTTGTAAGTTTTACCGTTAGCAGAATCATCTGAGCCGACGGTTACAAGGGCATCCACCACATCGGAAACATGAACAAAATCGCGTGACTGCTGTCCAGTACCGATGATTTCCAGTTTGTCGGGGTTTTTAGCGATTTTATCTAGAAAGTCATGGATGACTCCGTGGCACCTTGACCCGTAAACGTTAGCAAACCTCATTATAGTGATGTCTAAGCCGTATTGGCTTTGGTACATTTGGCAGTATTCTTCGCCGACTACTTTGGATAATCCATAGCATGAAAAGGGGTGAAAACCGTATTCCTCTGGAGTTGGAAATACGGTTGGATTGCCATAGACTGCTGCGCTGGAAGCGAAAACTAGTTTTGCATCGTCTTTGCGTGCTTTCTCAAGAACTTGGAGGGTTCCTTTAGCGTTTGTTTCAAAATCTTCCAGTGGATTCTCCATTGAGTAAGGAACCACAACTTGCGCGGCTAAATGATAAATTAAATCTGTCTTCTCTAAAGAACGAAGCTTTTTCAGGTCCAGTATGTCGCCTTTTACGAACTTTGCTTTGGGAACGTCTTTCACGTTTTCCTTTGTGCCGCTTGATAAGTTATCATAAATTGTTAAGTCAGACGTTAGGTCTGATAGCCTTTTGCACAGGTGAAAGCCTATAAAACCGGCTCCACCAGTAACTAAAATTTTTTTCCCCTTAAGTTCCTCCATATAATTCACGACAAAGTCTATATTATCTTTCAATTAGTTGTAGGGTATATGTCGCCTGTGAAAGCTATAAAAACTTTTAGGGATTTGCTGTCTTTCCTAACCATTATCCCCGTGGGCGGAAAGGAAGATTTCATTTTCGACGCAGCCGAGCACATGTACCTTTTCCCCGTAATCGGCGCATTCATAGGCATACTTGCCGGCGCCTACTTTCTCGGCGCGAGCATTATCGTTCATTTTCTGCTCGGTTTAGTTAACACAATCGTTGCCTTGCCGATTGACTTACTGACAAGGCTTGCGGTTGCTGCGATGACCGTGGCTTTCCTACAAGTTTTAACTGGGCTTCAACATTTCGATGGCTTAATCGATTTAGGCAACGCTCTTGGACTAAGGAATTTGCATGACCGAAAAATGGTTGCTCACGCTTGGACCGTGACTTACTCGGGAGCGCTACTAGCGATAATTGTAGAGTTTGCCGCTTTCGTAGGGCTATTTTTTATTAACCCACTTTTTGCTTTCGGCGCGATAATTGCCGCTGAAGTCTCAGCCAAACTGTCCATGGTAACGATTGTTTGGGTAGGGAAACCAACGCATAAAGGGTTAGGCTCGATTTTTCTCCAGAAAGCAAAAACGAAACTCAACATTATCGCTTATGTACTTTCCATGCTGATTGTCTACCCATTTTTTGCTTTTACAAGCAAACCGTTTTTAGGTTTAGTTGCCGTCGGAGTGGTTTTAGTTAGCATTCCAGTAGCGTTTGTGATGGAGAAAGTTTCGGAAAGGGTTTTCGGAGGAGTTTCCGGCGACATGATTGGAGCAACCAACGAGGTGGCTAGGGCAGTTACGCTTATTTTGCTTGCAGGTGTGTTGATGCTAATATGAAAGTTCCTGCGTTGATTATGGCTGGCGGAAAAGGTAAACGCATGGGTTTGCCAGTGGAGAAGCCGCTTTTGCCTTTTTTAGGTAAACCGCTAGTTGATTGGGTTGCTGAAGCAGTTGCCAGCGCGCATAAGGTTTCAGAGTTTTATGTAGTGACCAGCATGAACACTCCTGAAACTGAAAAGCACTGCCTAAACAAGGGATGGAAGGTTTTGCGGACGGAGGCAAAGGGTTATCATGATGACTTAAAGCACGCTGTTCTTAAAGCTCGTTTAATGGGTCCTGTGCTGACTATTCCAGCGGATTTACCAGCCGTCACAGGGAAGTTTCTGGACAAAGTCATCGGTCAGTTTGAGGTTTGCGGAAAAGACTTCTTAGCGGTCTTTGTACCTATAGAAAGTCGTGAATGCTTGGGGCTCTCGGTTTCTTCCACTGACGAGTACAAAGGCGAATGGTACGCTGTTACAGGAGTCAACATCGTTAACGGAGCCAAAATTCAAGGAGAAGGCAAAATTGAGACAAGCGCAATAATTACAAAAGAAGTTGAAGTGCTCCTAAACATTAACACTCTGAAGGATTTAGAAATTGCAGAAAAAATAATGAAAGATAGCTTTAGATGATTTTGGGCTCGGCTAACTCTACGGGTGGCAAAACTAAATAGGAACGAAAAACCTTAGCTGTAAAAGTTGAGGAACCAGCGTGGTGCCAATAAATGCCCTTGAAACCGTTTGACGTGTGGATGTGCACCCATAACAGCGGAAAACTGTTACCTGTAGTTCTACCTCAGATTAGTCGTGTAATTCCGATAATTAACAGAAAGTTTATCGTTGACGATTTTTCCACCGATGACACAAAAGCAGTTGCGCAAAGTTTAGGCTGGCAAGTTTTTAGCAATAAAAAGATGGGGCTGAATAACGCAAGGCGTTATGCTTTTTCTTTAGTTGAAACGGAGTGTTGTGCAAGTTTTGAACATGACGTGTACCTTGCCGATAATTGGTTTCCCACTATTCCAAACCATGTTCAGTCTGGAAGATACGATGTCGCTCAAGGCATCAGAATTAGGGATGCTGGAGGTTTTCGAGAAGCTGACATTTATGATTACAACCATCGATTCATTCCGAGTGAGGATAATACTTTTTACAGGATGGGCGCAGACTTCTCAAACATGAATAGATATTGTATTGATAAGAATGTTTGTTCACGTCATCTTCGCGGTGGTATGTCAAACAGTCTGCGTCATGATTACAGTATTTATCGTGACGTAAATTCCGATCTTGAATTAACTGCCGGCATTTCCCCTCTTTTACGATGCTTGGTGAACTCTCCATTTCTTTCAATTAAGGTGTTCAGAGAAACTAAAGGTACATTGGTTCTGTTTGCCTATCCCATGGAACGCTTAATGGCGCTTGCTGGAGGCTTAAGCCGTAAGATGAAAAGAAGAACGGTGCGGTTCGTGAAGTAACATTGACAAGCTTAAAAATTGATTTATGCATGTGGACAAAAAACGGTGAGGCTTCCCTGCCTAAAGCGTTAGAATTGATAGATAAGATAATTCCCCATGAGAACGTTTGCTGCAAAATTCTTGTGGACGATAACAGCACTGACCGCACAACTGAAATTGCAAAAGAATACGGCTGGACCGTTTATTCCAATCCGCATCACGGGGTTCCAAGCGGCGCCAACGAAGCGTTAAGACATGTTGACCGAGAGTTTTTCGCAAGTTTTGAACAAGACATTCTCTTATCCCCTGACTGGTGGAACAAGATTCCGCAGTACATGAATGACCCGCAAGTGGGTTGTGCTCAAGGAGTCCGAGTGTCTACCGAGCCGTTATTACGAGTTTTTGATGAGTGGCAATACGCTAATAATCCCGAAAAGCTATGGTACAGTTTAGATAACAATATTTTCAGAACTAAGACAGTGCGCGCTTCAGGCAAGTTTCCAGAAATTTGCCCAGTCTGTGCTGATAGCATGCTGGTGGAACGTATTCAAAGTCTAAGATTTAAATGGATAGTTGACATGGACGTGGTTTCATTGCACGTTCGCGCTGGCTTAAAGGAAAGCGTTTATCATCAGTATAAACACAGCGCTTTATGTGCACGTACACATGTATCCGCTACAGAAGCGAAGCCAAGTCTGAAAAACATGTTAAAAATATTTGTGACCAGCCCCTTTAGAGGGATTCAGATTGCAGTGACTCGAAATTGTCCTGATGCAATTTGGGCATATCCTCTTCTCAGATTTTATTACGTAGATGCAACGTTAAAGTTTTGGCGAGAAGGTTACTTTGATTCAGCACAATAAGCTTAAACACTCTGACACAACAAAAGCAAAGGAAGTAGCCTACTGTTCAATAATGAACTTGAAAATATTACGTTGAACTCCAAGGGAAAAAGAAACTGGCTAGCGAAAAGTTGACGCCCGCACCAAAACCAATCGATTAAAAGCACTTCAGGTTAAAACGCGAAGAGTTAAACGAACCGAATTTTGAATTATAAAATTCTTGACAAAACAATTTGTAAAATAACGTGAAAGTGATGATTTAGACGGTTTTAGAGAAATCTTTAACACAAACACGCAACCTACTCTACACCAGTTGCCGATTCAGGAGACCGATAGCAGATGAGTCTACTAAGCCACGATAGCTTCTGGAACGCAGTGATAACTCTGCCAATGACCAAAAAAATGTTGCGGCTGTCCCTGAAAAAATGTCCTGAATGCGGCAGAACGGTTCTTGAAGCAGCATTGGACTCTTATGCTGGAAAAAACGATGCGAACTGTGAGAAATGCAGCGTTCTTTACTCGCAGATTATTGGTTTTTGGGTTGAATTTCTAAGAAGAAGCTTAAACATTAACCGACAGAAAGTTGAAAAGCTCTTAGCAGACCCATACGCACGAAAAGCAATAACCAACTTGACAAAGTCCTTCGCTTACATGGGAATTAAAAAGCCAATCTCGCTTTACGCGCCTTTCCTGATTGTTTGGGATTTCACCCATAAATGCAACTTAAGCTGCAAGCACTGCTACTCAAACTCCGGCGCAGTAAACGAAGAAGAATTAACAACCGAAGAAGCCATGGCAGTGGTGGATCAGCTTGCAGATGCCGGAGTTACAGCGCTTGCCTTTTCAGGCGGCGAGCCGCTTAGCCGAAAAGACTTCTTTGAAGTGGCAAACCACGCAGTTAAACGAGGCTTATACGTTTCCGTAGCTACAAACGGAACCCTGCTAACCAAAGAAAACGTCAAGAAAATAAAGCAAACTGGAATACACTACGTCGAAATAAGCATTGACGGCGCCACCGCAGAAACACATGACGCTTTCAGAGGGGTACCAGGCGCGTTCGAGAAAGCTGTGGTTGGACTTAGGAATTGTGTGGAAGCGGATTTGTGCGCTTGCATAGCTACCACGGCTACGAAAAGCAACCTTGAAGAAATGCCTGCAATCGTGACGTTGGCTGAAGAAGTTGGCGCCGAAAGATTCACCTACTTTAATTTCATTCCAACCGGACGCGGAAAAGCTCATTTTGACCAGGATTTGTCGGCGGAAGAACGGGAGAAGCTTATGCGGTACTTGCTAAATAGGATGTCAGCCGGCTGCAAAACAACCATTCTCACCACGGCACCGCAGCTAGCCCGAGTAGCCCTGCAATGTCAAGGGACAGGGGGAACTGGAGAAGTGACCATGTCTATGGCGCACATGCAAACGGCGAGAGTAAGCAAAAAAGCTGTTCCACTGGCAGATTTCATCGGCGGATGCGGAGCTGGAAGATTGTACTGTTCACTTTCGCCGCAGGGAGATGTTCACCCATGCGTCTTCCTACCGATAAACGTGGGCAACCTGAAGACTGAAAAGTTCCAAGATATATGGTTAAACTCACCACTCTTCAAAGCCTTAAGGAACAGGGGAAACTTAAAGGGAGCCTGCGGAACATGCGCCTACAAGTACATTTGCGGCGGGTGCAGAGCGCGGTCAGCTGCATACCATAACGGCGACATGCTAAATTCCGACCCAGGCTGCATAATGGAAAAACAAGTGAAGGGTGCATAAGGGTGCCTAACACAGAACAGAAAACAGTTAAAATCTTTCAAGCCAAAAACGGCATAAGCGAAATCTTAAAGGAAACCGTTGACGATTCAGGGTTACACGGGAAACAGAAAATTTTTATCAAACCCAACATGAGCCACCCAGAGTACATTCCAGGCGTAGTAACATGCCCCAAACTGCTTGGCGAACTGGTCAGCTTACTTCGAGACGACGCCAGAGAAGTAATAGTTGGCGAATCCAACGGGTTTAATTATCCATGCAACTCAGCGTTTGAAAAAACCGGGATAGAAGCAGCCGTAAAGAAAGCAGGCGGCAGCGTGATTAATCTTTCAGAGGACAAAGTGGTCAAAATAAAATTTCCAACCAACAGCACCCAGCTGAAGGAGCTGTTTTTGCCAAAAACCGTGTTGGACGCTGATGCGTTTGTGGATTTGGCTTTGATGAAAACGCATGAATTTGCAATGTACAGTGGAGCCATAAAAAACCTTTTCGGCTGCGTCCCAAGCAACAAGCGCATTTACCTTCACCCGTATCTGCCTGAAGTTTTCTATAGATTATACTCCCTTCTTAAGCCGCAGTTAACGGTCATGGATGCGAGAGTTGGAATTGAGGGAAATGGCCCAACAAAAGGCAAACCCGTCAAAATGGACTTAATGCTGACCAGCAACGACGCCTTAGCTATCGATATAACCGCAGCGGAAATCATGGAATTAGACTGGAAACAAACATACCTCAACTACGTCGCCAAAAAAGTAGGTTTGCAAAAGGAGGCAATCATGGTGCAGGGTTTGCAGGTAAATGAGGTAATGCATAAATTTGAGCCTCCGAGAATCGATTTGCCCGTAAAAGCGCAAATGGAAATATACCAACATGAACTTTTGACGAAAATGCTGTTTTGTTCTCTGGATGTAGTGAAGCTTTTTCAGAAAATAACCATTGCATACAGAAAAGAGCCCATACAAACCGCTTAGCTTAATTACTCTAAGAAGCCCTCAAGTTTTGAATCTCTTGAACTTTCAAACCTTTAAAAAGAAACCAACACATAAGAAGCCAATTTAGCACTATGAATAGTTAAGCTTTAGAGTAGTGATTGTGATGTTTTCCAACAAGCAAGAAGTGAAGGATTATTATGATAAAAAAAGTTCGACCTATGATAACTATTGTAAACAATTATGGAGTAACGTTTATGATGCAATCACATGGAACCTAACAAAGCCTTATGTTCCTACTAATTCAAAGGCACTTGTATTCGATGCCGCAGGTGGAACAGGAAAATGGAGCATCCCTATTGCAAAATGTGGTCCGAAGGTTATTTTGGGCGATGCTTCTACAGGAATGTTGAAAGTGGCTAAAGAGAAAATAAACCAAGCAGGCTTGCAACAAAATATCGAAATTAAAGAGTGTGACCTTCTAAAACTTGATTTTGAAGACCAAACCTTCGATTTGGTGTTCTGCGAACATGCCCTTTGTTTCATAAAGGAACAAGAAATGGTAATAAGAGAACTTGTGAGAGTTCTAAAAAAAGGCTGCCCCTTAATCATAAGCGGTCAAAATCGTTACGTTTTATCTCTTTCAACCCTCCAAACCGAAGGTGCCGATTATGCATTTAGATTGCTGTCAAAAGAAAGCCAATTTATCATGAATAATAGTCTGAAAGTTTATGCATTGTCTCCCGATGAATTTAAGCAATTGCTGGAAAAAAACGAAATCAGGGTAGAAAAAATTGTGGGAAAACTCTTCACTATGCCACTTGCTATTTCGCCAAAGTTAACGTTTAGCGAGAAATACTCAAATGAGTTCTATCAACAACTGCTGAATATTGAATTTGAATTAAGCAATAGGTCGGATGCTCTTGCTTTAGGTGGTCATTTCCAAGCGATAGGATATAAGCAATAATCTTAGACAAATGAAGAAAAAGAAACGGAAAAGTCTTCCAATGTTATGAATAGGTAGGAGCAAGTCACTTTAAGGCTTCATCGTAGACTTTGAGCACGTCCTTGACTACTATGCGCCAATCAAAGCGTTCCAGGATGGTTTTTCGGGCAAGAGACCCCATTTCCGAAGCTTCAGCTGGGTGCTCAAGCAAATACAGTATCTTATCAGCGAACTGTTTCGGATTGAACGGCTCAACCAAGAACCCGTTTTTCCCATTTTCAATCGTTTCAGGAATTCCGCCCACACGGGTTGTTACTACGGGCAAGCCGCTTGAAAGCGCTTCGAGGACAGCGAAGGGATGGTGCTCATAGAACGTGGAGAACGCGAACACATCCGCAGCTTGGTAGAGTTTGGGCAGTTTTTTGTCTGGGTAGTAACCCGTGAAGATTACGCTGTCTTTTACCCCGATTCTATCAGCATAATTGATTAGCTTTCGCATTTCGTCACTTTGCCCTTTGCCTGAAATTATGAATTTCGCGTTTTTGAAGCGGTTAACGACGGCGGGCATGCTTTCGATAAGCGTAAACAAGCCTTTGCGTGCGTAGAGCCTGCCCACTGAAACTATAGCTAAATCATCGGGGTTAAAGCCAAGCTCCTCCTTGATTTTTCGTTTATCTTCTGCCGGCTTGAACTTGTTTACATCAACCCCATTATGGATTACTCGGATTTTTTCTTCAGGCACCTTGTAGTATTCAAGCAGCTCGCGCTTTGTGAAATGGCTCACCGCGATTATCTTGTTTGCTCGCTCAAGCATTTTTTCCTCAAATATCCGCAAAAACCAGTTGAAGCTAACCATAAACTTCTCGTTAGCGTTAAGCCTGCTGTAGGGTTCACCTCGGATGGCTTGTGCCTCACCCTTCCATGTTGAGTGAACGGTGCAAACGAGCGTTTTTCCAAAGTTCGGCGGAACTGCAAAGTTAGGCGTTAACGGCAAGTTAGCATGCGTAATATCCACGTTAACCGTTTTGCGGACGCTGTTTAATTTGCGGTAGCTTGAGGCTGCAAGCAAAAAATTTTTTATGACAGGCGCTTTCGGGATTTTTAGGAAAAACACCTTTAATTGCTCGTTGACTTTGATGTCTAATGTTTGGTCGGAGCCTGTGACTACGTAGATTTTATAACCGTTTTTTATAAGCTCGTTAGATAGATAGTAAACGTAGGCGCCTGTTCCACCAGACAGGGGCCAATACTCAGGCGAGACGAAGCATACGCTACGCACTGGGCGTTTTCCTCCCTTTGCCTCCAGCGTAGTTGATTATTGTTGTTATTGCGCCGACAAACCAAGCGAACGCTCTCACAAAATATAGCACAACCAACCGCAAAGCGGTTTTATCCTGGAACTTAACGGCGATTTTGGCGGCGGAGTAAACGAAGTAGACAAGCATTAAGACTAAAATTAAGCCTGAAATGTACCATAAGGGTCTAAGCACTTCTATGATTCCCAGAAGGAAAAACGCGATGACAGCTAAGAGCAGTACTGGCTGAATGTTCATGCCAAAATCCGTGATTTCATCACCTTTGGCCAAGCGTCCATGTTTAAAGTACAGTTTTAAAGTGTTTTTTCCGTACTGCAACTGCTGCCTGTAATAAGCCCGTAGCGTGGACCTGTTGTAGTGGTAGCAGATGGCGTCTGGTTCGTAAGCGATTTTGTAGCCTTTCGCGCTTATTCTGAAGCCTAAGTCTGTGTCATATTGGCTTGGCAAGTTTTCATCCCATCCGCCAGCCTCTTCGATAACGTCTTTTTTCAGCAGCAGGTTCATGGTGGCTATTCGGCTTGTGTATTTTCCTATGCGGCTGTAGCGGTTTTTAAGTTCGTAACCGATGCTTTTTGCCCATGGGTTCTCAGCGTTCCATGTTTCTATGCTGCCGCTGACTCCTGCCACTTTAGGCTCTTCCAAGTGAGGTACAAGCTTTCTTAGCCATTGCGGTTCCACTTTAGCATCTGCATCTATGAAGCCCAAAACTGAATGCGCAGCGATTTTCATGGCGTAATTATAGGCTGCTGGAGCGTTTAAGCGAATGGAAACAACTTTGACGGGGAAATTTTCTGCTATTTTGACCGTGGCGTCTTTTGAGCCACCATCCATGACGATGACTTCAATGAAGCCTGCGGGGTAATCCAACGCCAGAATCGATTTGAGGCATTCCTCGATTGTTTGCTCATTATTGTAGGCTGCAACTATAATTGAAATTTTCGGATACACGTTGTCAGCCAACTTGTTTAACCCTTCATGTATGCTGAAACTATTGATAGGAGAATTTTGAAGCCGTCAACCATTGGGTCAACTCCGGACCTGCCGTAGGTTCGCTGCTCAAAACTTATCGGCACCTCAGTGATTCTGAAGCCTTTTTTGGCTGCCTTGACCAACATTTCAGATTCTATCTCGTACCCCCCTGACTTTAGCTTCTGACTTTCCAGCACTTCCCGTTTCATAGCGCGATAGCCTGACTGAGAGTCAGTGATGACTACGCCAGTTAATAGTTGGATGAAAAAGTTGAAGAGTTGAACGCCAAAAGCATTCAGCTTCCTTGTCGCTACGTTTTTTTGGTTTAGGTATCTTGAGCCTATGACTAGGTCTGCTTTGTCTTGCACAATTGGCGCAAGTACCCGCGGAAGCTCTTCAGGTCGGTGCGAGCCGTCTGAGTCGATGGTGACTATTACGTCGCCTTTTGCTTTGGCAAAACCTGCTCGCAACGCGTAGCCTTTGCCTAAGTGCCTTTTTAGCGTGTAGATTTTGGCGTTGTGTTTTTTGGCTATTTCAAGCGATTTGTCATAAGAACAGTCGTCTACAACTATTACTTCGTTTTTTAAGCCTGTTTGCTTCACGACTGCTTTTACACGGTCGATTATGTTGCCTATGGTTAATTCCTCGTTGTAAACGGGGATTATTACGGAAAGCAGCATTTCCTTTCGGCTCATTTTACTTTTAGATGCCAATAGAAGAACTTATAAAGTTTGGCTACCCCAACCTTGTAAGCAGTTGAATGGATAGTTCGCCTAGATGGAAACCGCTACACATAGTAAAGTTGAAGCTGACAGGCAAATGTGGTTTTCCATGTGGTTTTTGGCGGCGATTGTTACTTTCGGGTTGGCTTTTTTCCCCATGTTCTACCGCCTGATTGAGGGCAGGAATAGGCATTTCCAGCATGAGGTAGAATTAGAAAATCAGGTTGCCGCTTATCTGAGGAGTCAGGGAAAGGAGCCGCCAGCAACAAATGAGCACTTTAAAAGGAGGAATGCGAAGGCGTGGGCTGTCAGCATCGTTTTGGTTATTCCAGTCTTTGTCATTCTATACCTGTTGTCGAGGGATTTACTGGTGCATGAACGAAATCAAGACGTGTTTCTTACGGCTTCTTTTAGCGAACGGATGTTTATGCCGCAGACGATACCGATAAAAACTTATGTTTTGATTACAATTGTTACGTTGGGCATTGGGGGAGTTTACTGGCTATACAAGGTTGTTAACTTGTATAACGCTCACTTTAAAGCTCAGTTGCAAGTTAAAAAAGAAGTAAGTAGCCTAATGGAGGAAGCGAAAACTGTCGGACACATGTAAAGAACGCAGGTTTGTTAGCCACGGCGGAGACATTTGGGGTTTTATCCGAAAATACAATGTTCCACTTGAAGAAGTGCTTGAGTTCAGCGGACCAATCAATTTTCTCGGTCCTTCCCCTAAAGCTGTTGAAGCTGTCAAGCAGTACGCCAAGTTGATAAAGTTCTACCCTGACCCTAACCCTGTTGAGTTTAAAACAGAAGTTGCCAAGTACGTGGGACATGGAGTGGAAGAAGAAAACATCATTCTAGGCAACGGCTCAATTGAGCTAATTTACGCGATTACTGAAATTTTACCCCGTGGCGGCTTTAACGCGGTTATTCCTGTACCCTCGTTCTCAGAGTACGAGAAAGCGGCTTTGAGAGTCGGCGGCAAGCCAGTGTTTGTTCAGTTGCCCGAAAATTTTGCCTTAGAAACCGAGAAAATCAAGAAGGCATTAACTGGCGACACTAAAATAATGTGTATTTGCAACCCTCACAGTCCCTCAGGAACCCTGTACAGTAAGGAAGCAGTATTGGAACTTGCCGATTTCTGCCGCAAAAAGGGCATAATCTTTAGCGTAGACGAGAACTACATCGAGTTTGCCGATAAAGGGCAAGACACCACACTAGCTGGCATGGTAAAGGACTACGAGAACCTCTTTGTGATCAGGTCAGTTACAAAATTTTACGGCATGGCTGGCATCCGCCTCGGCTACGGCATAGCAACACCTGAACTGGTAAAGAAGCTGGAAAATGTCAGGCTGCCGTGGAGCATCAACAGCCTCGCAAGCTGCGCGACGCTTGCAGCATTTAATGACAAAGAGTTCATTGAAAACACTAAGAGAACAATCGCCAAAGAACGAACAGAGCTTGCAAAAAGCCTAAATGAAATTGAAGGCCTACGCGTTTACCCCTCAGTAACAAACTTTCTGCTCGTAAAAATCCTAAACCGAAAAATCACATCCACCCAGCTCAAGGAGCTGATGGCTAAGGAACACATTCTAATCCGCGACTGCTGCACCTTCATGGGCTTAGACGACAGCTACTTCAGGGTCACCGTAAGATCAGCCAAAGACAACCAAAAACTCACAGAAACAATAAAACGAATGCTTAGCAAAACCGTTTAAGACCTAAATTTTACTCGGCGGCCTTTATTTTATACAACGATTCCTTCTCTTTAGGCTTAGTTTTCTTTAGATAAATCACTTACCACTCGGGAAAACAGCAAAAACACAGCATAACCTGCGGCAGCGCTCTGTTCCGCTAAAGCTATAAACTCGCAAATAATCGTTTAAGCAAACAATCACTAAAAGAGGCAAAAACGTGCCAAACAAGCAATTCTGCCGAAGGAAGAAAACACCATGATTCTGCTCATGACTACGGCTCCGCCTGAAAATGGCGCATGGTGCCATGGCAAACGGTTGCCTCCAATCGGCTTAATGTACGTTGCCTCAGCGCTTGAGAAAGCTGGCTTTGAGGTGCAAATGTTCGACAACTACCTCATGAACAAGCCAATCGGTGAAGTTAAGCAGTTAATTGCACGGCTTAACCCGCAGATCGTGGGCATTACGTGCGGTTCAGCAACTTACGCTCGCTGCATAGAAACGGTGAAAGCCATCAAGGAGACTTTGCCTAACTGCAGAATAGTTGTTGGGGGATGGCATGCGTCCTATGTGCCTGACAGTTTGCTGGCGACCCCGGAGATTGATTATGTAGTTATTGGTGAAGGCGAGAGGGCAATAACGCAGCTTGCCACATCCATCACAAACGGCAATGAACCTGCTGCCGCAACAATACCAGGCGTTGCATGTAAGCGCCAAGGAAAAAACATCATGAATCCTCCAAAATTTATTGAAAACCTTGACGAAATCCCGTATCCTGCAAGACACCTGTTGCCTCTTGAACTGTATGATAGGACAGTAGAGTTTTTGAATGCTAAACCAGCCGATATAATGAGCATCTCACGCGGGTGCGTATTCAACTGCGGCTTCTGCGAAACAAGAAAACTCTGGGGAAACATTTGCCGAGCATTCAGCCCTCAGAGAGTCATCGGAGAAATACAAGACTTAACAATCAAATACGGCACAAAAGGAATCTACTTCATCAACGACAACTTTACTCTGAGAAAAAAAGAAACAATTGAATTGTGCAACCAGATTATTCAGAAAAAGCTGGATTTAGAGTGGGGTTGTGACACACGCGTAGACCTAGTTGATCAAGAGCTTTTGGAAGTAATGAGGAAAGCTGGATGCAAAACCATTTGGTTCGGGGTTGAGTCAGGTTCGCAAAAAATTTTACAGCGAATCGGCAGGAACACAACGCTCGAACAGATAGAAGATGCGTTTAGGCTTTGCCGCAAAAATGATATACAAGTCGCTTGCTCGTTCATGCTTGGCTTGCCTGACGAAACAATAAAGGACATGGAAGTCTCCTTAAAATTCGCTAAAAAGTTGGATCCTGACTGGTGCCAATTCAACATTTTCATTGCTTATCCAGACAGTAAACTGTACCAAGAAATGCTGGAAACAAAAAATTACACGCGCCTTGACGAGTTTTTGCTCAGCGTAAAAACAGACGAGTATGATTACGACTCGCTTGTGAAGATTCAAAAGAGATTCTTCCGAGAATTCCACAGGTCGCCAAAACAGATAATGAAGAGAGTAAGGCGTGAAGGCGTTTTGAACTTTGCAAAACGAAGACTGCACCCTGCACCTGTGGATAGTGCAGGCATGGCTTGAGGTGAAGTTGCTTGCAAAAGAGAAGGTTTGGCAGAACAGGCCTTCAAGTTTCCATAGTTGGCTTTGGCGGGACATGGATTTCCGAAATAAAAGTCGATTCCGCGGTCAGCGTTGTGAAAAGGGCGTTTGATTTAGGAATTAACTATTTTGACACGGCAAAACTTGATGGAGACAGCGAAGAAAAAATCGGTTTAGCCCTAAAAGACGTCAGAGATAAATGTATTATCGCAACGAAAACGGGTTCAAGAACGAAAAAGGAATCCCTTGAAGACGTCAAAAGCAGCCTTCAAAGGCTCAAAACTGACAGAATAGATCTGATTCAACTTCATGGAATTGATGACGAAAAAACGTTGACAAAAGCAATGAGCCCTGATGGTTCACTGCAAACTTGCAAACAGGCGCGCAATAAAGGGCTTGTTAATTTCATCGGCATTACAGGCCACAAACCCCGTGTTTTAGTTAAAGCCATTGAAACAGGCGAGTTTGACACTGTTCTTGTTCCACTAAATCTAGTAACTCGGCAAGCGTTGGAAGAACTATTGCCCGCTGCAAAGGAGCATGACGTCGGCGTTGCCGCAATGAAGCCGCTGTCAGCAAAAACCTCGACACTTATAACTTGTTTATACAAGCCCTCGCTGTCGCTAGTTTCTGATGAACCTGAACTTAAAGCATGGTTGGGAGAAGATAATGACGCAATGGTTTCCAGTGCTCTTAGATATGTTCTGAGCCAAGACATCAATGTGACAATTCCAGGGTTAAAGTCAACTTTAGAAGTTGAGGTTGTCGCCAAGGTCGGAAGAGAATTTAACGGATTAACAAAGAATGAAAAAGACCACTTTAACGTTCAGTTAGGCAAGGTTTACTGCCGAGACTGCGGGCTCTGCATGCCTTGTCCTCAAAACCTAAACATAGCTGCGATCCTAAGGTTCCACACGTTGTACTCAGCCTACGGCTTAGAAAATTGGGCAAGAAAGCTCTATGGTGGACTTGAAGTTAAGGCTGACAAATGCAACGGATGTGATCAGTGCACGCCAAAATGCCCCTACCAATTACCAATAAATAGTATGCTGCAAAAGGCAAAAGATGATTTGACATTAAGTTAAGTAAGTTTTGTGTTAATTCTTGCTGAATAGCACAATAATTGTTGGTGTTGGGGCACCCCACTGTGGCGAGAAACGTTCGACCTTGCGTGTGCTGAATTTTGAGCCGAGCATATGCTGTAGGATTTCTACTGTAAAATAGTGTTTGTGTGCATCGTAACGTAAGCCTTCTTTGCCCTCGGGTGTTTCAACTATCAAGTAACCTTTGGGTTTAAGAACCCTGTAAGCTTCTTCCAAGAAACCCTCTGGATTCCATAAATGCTCAACTACTTCAGATGCTAAAACCACATCGAAGCTGCCGTCAGCAAAAGCCAGTCTCTCTGCGTCGCCAGATACAACGGAGGAAACGTGGAGTTTGTGCGCTACCCTGGTGATTGTTGGCAAATCTATGGATGTGACATTATTGCCCATTTTTGATATCGGTTTACTGAGAACCCCATCTCCGCAACCCACGTCTAACACCGATAAGCCTTTGCCTATGCCGCCAATCAGACTTGTAAAGGTGTTTATTCTTGCCAGATTCAACGGGCGTGCATAAGCGACCGCGGTGCTGTGTTGAGCTGCCGCAGTATAGGTATCGTATTTCTGCCACTCCACCCACTCGCTCCTATTACGGTTCCTCTGCCGATACAGCGTTTCTCGAATAATTAGATGCTTTATCTGAACTGGATTCATAAGTAGATAAGTGATACCCTGAATGTGCCTTTTGGTCGAATTTAACATCGGTTTTAAAATCAAGACTCGCTATAATTTAAGGGTTACATTATAAAGGCAGCGTTTAAGTTTAAAATCAATACTCCAGATTTAGCAGTTTTTAAAAGCTAATACAGCGGCCGGCTCAAACTTCATCGCTTGGAATGCTATATCAACGCAAAAATTAGCTCTCCCCTCTTTTCTGCTTATGAACTGTTTTAATCGAAAACATATATTAATCAAAGTAGCGCATCTATCAATCCAACCATAATTTAGGGATGTTAATGAAGCCGCATGTAACCCTTGTTAACCCGCCTTACCCGTCCGGTGCACATCAACATCCACCGTTTATTCCCTTGGGAATCGGGTATTTGGCTGCTGTTTTACGGAAGAATAGTTATCCAGTTGACGTTATTGATTGCCAGGCACTTAAACTTACACCTGAACAGTTTAGGACTGAACTTAGCAAGCGTAATCCAGACGTTGTAGGCATGACTTCAACAACTTTAACTTACAAGTCTGCGGCTGAAATGGCCAAGATAGCAAAAGAAGTCAATCCAAACTGTACAACTCTTATTGGCGGTCCACACGTTTCATTTTGGGATGAAAACGCCCTAAAAGAATATCCACAAATTGACATTATCGTCCGAAAAGAAGGCGAAAACACAATCGTTGAGCTGATGCAGAGAATCGAGGCGGGAAAACCTTACTATGATGTGGTGGGGACAACTTGCCGAAAAGACAACGAAATAGTCAAAAACCCAGATAGACCATACATCCAAGATCTCGACTCCTTACCTTTTCCAGCCCATGACCTTTTCCCACTTGAACACTTAAACAAGTACGGCGTAGTCATTTTCCCAGTATACACAAGTCGAGGATGCACTTTCTGGTGCAACTTCTGCTCTGCAGTGCGAATGTTCGGCAGAGGATACAGAATGCGAAGCCCCAAAAACGTAGTTGACGAACTGGAACATTTAGTTAAAGACTTCGGGGCAAAACAATTCACCTTCTATGACGACGCATTCTCCGTGGACCAAAACCGAGTAAAAGAAATCTGCCAAGAAATCATGAATAGAAATTTGAAAATAAAATGGGACTGCGAAACCCGAGTTGACATGGTTACACGCGAGTTGCTTCAAATCATGAAGGATGCAGGTTGTATTGCCGTTTGGTTTGGCGTTGAAGCTGGTTCACAGATGGTTATTGACGCCATGGGCAAAGGCTACACGCTAGAGAAGATTAGGAAAGCCTTCAGAATGGCGCAAGAAGTTGGTTTAATGACTGTTGCAAGCGTTGTCTTAGGTTTCCCTGAAGAGACGCCTGAAACACTCAGGGAGACAACCAAGTTTATTGAAGAACTTAACCCTGACGACGTTGGCTACTACATTGCCACGCCTTATCCAGGCACTCCAATGCATGAATTAGTGACAAAGAAAGGCTGGTTAAAAATTACAGATTTCAACCGCTATGATACTGCCACACCAATCTTTGAAACTCCACTACTAAGCTCAAAGGAACTAAAGGAAATGAGGGAAAAAGCGTTTCAAAGCTTCTACATACGACCAAGTTACATCTACAAAATGTGGAGAAAAGGCGGAGTCTACGGCAAATCAGCAACCCGAACGGCGCTGGCACACCTGAGAAGAAAAGTTAAAGCAGCCGTTTAGGTTGAATTTTCGTTTCCCTTTCATTGTTACTGGACTGGTGCATAAGTGAATATGAGTAAAACAGCCAAAGTGGCCTTAGTTAATCCTCCAGCCGTGAAAGGAGTCTTTCATCATCACCCATTCTTACCTATTGGTTTGGCCTATCTGGCGGCTGTTTTGGAGGAAAAGGGCAACGAAGTCTTGGTTTTGGATTGTTTAGCATCAAATATCGACCATGCAAAATTAAAGGAAAAGTTGTCCTCTTTTAACCCAACAGTGATTGGCATCAGCTCCATGACGCCCATGGTTCCATCAACTATGCTTGCGGCAAAAGTTGCTAAAGAAGCATGCCCAAACGCGACAGTGGTCCTTGGCGGACCGCACGCAACTTTTATGGATACAGAAATTCTCAACCAAGAATCAGCGGTTGATGTCGTCGTTAGAGGTGAAGGCGAGCAAACTCTTCTGGAATTAACACAAAAAATGGTTAGCCAAGAGAGCCTCAGCGGGGTTGAAGGAATAACATTTAAAAAAGAAGGGCAGATTCTTCAAAATCCAAGCAGACCGTACATTCAAAATCTTGATGAGCTGCCTTTTCCAGCATACAAACTTTTTCCGTTAGATAAGTATCGGCTTTTTGGAAAACTGTTTTTCCCAGTAATCACCAGCAGAGGATGCCCTTTTCAATGTTCATTCTGCACGTCCTCACGCATCTTAGGCAAACAATACAGGGCTAGAAGCGCAAAAAACATCGGAGACGAACTCGAATTGTTAAAAAACGAGTTCAACGCAGATTCCTTCACTTTCTATGACGATACGTTGACGCTTGATAAAAAACGGATTTTTGAGATTTGCGGTGAAATTAAAAGTCGTAAAATTTATATTCCGTGGGACTGCCAGACACGAGTTGACCAGGTTTCCGAAGAAATTTTAGCTGAAATGAAGCAGACCAATTGCCAGCAAATATTTTTCGGAGTTGAATCTGGATGCCAAGACGTTCTGGATTGGGTTAAAAAGAGAACTACCGTGGAGCAGAACGAAAAAGCCATAAAGATGGCGAAAAAAGCGGGTTTGTTTGTCGCAATATCAGTCATTATTGGTTATCCAGGCGAAACCGATGAGATGCGAAAGCAAACCCTCGAGTTTATTCGACGAGCAGAACCCGATGATGTTTACCTTTGTTTTGCTACGCCTTATCCAGGAACCGAGTTAAGGTTGCTTGTTGAAAAGATGGGTTTGAAGATGTCCAGTCAATGGGAACGTTATGACACCACGACGCCCGTTTTTGAAAACCCTCTTTTATCTGATGAGGAAGCTTTTAGGCTGAGAAGGGAGTTTTATGATAGTTTCTACTCGCCCAGCTACGCGTTTAGGCACCTGTTTAACCAGAATTTTTACGGCCGAATCATGGCCAGAGTCGCTTTGAACCATCTTGTTTGGCGCGTAAAATCCCGCTTCTAAGCATTTTGAACTGGTTTTTTCTTAAGAGAGTAGACACCGATTGTTTTTTACCAAAAGCTTTTCAGAAGGAATGAACCCTATTTCACAATCAAAAGGGTGTTTGATAGTCAACATGCGTGTTTGCCTCATTAATCCGCCAAGAATTCAGCCTAAAGCATGGGGAAAACCAAGCGTTTACCAACCGATGGATCTGGCGTATGTTGCAGCCGTGCTTGAGAGGAAGCATGAAGTGCTTGTAATTGATGTCCCCAATGAAGGGTGGAATTCGCTTGAGGAGATCGGTGGAGCAAAATACAGGCAAGGACTAAAGAACGATGTTATAATTGAGCGGCTGAAGAGCTTTTCGCCAACGCTTGTTGCGATTACTGTTCCATTTTCAGGCTGGTCGACTGCCGCTTTTGACGTTGCAGCCACAGTGAAAAACGTTGACAAAAACATCAAGGTTGCGCTTTATGGTTTGCATCCCTCTGCTAGACCAAAGGAGTGCCTCAAGCAGGAAAACGTCGATTTTGTTGTTATTGGCGAACCCGAGATGACGGTGCTTGAGTTAGCTGACGTGTTGGAGAAGGGAGAAGCGGCTGATTTTGGGCAGGTACGAGGGATTGGTTTTGTTGAAAACGGTGAAGCCGTTATTACTTCGCCGAGACCAGTCATTGAAGACCTGGATTCTTTGCCTTTTCCTGCTAGGCATTTGTTGCCGATGAAACAGTTTTTTGAAGCAGCAAAAAAGATTCCCATCAGCGGCAACCTCAAGAAGCCCTCGATACGCATGCTTACAAGCAGGGGTTGTCCTTACGGCTGCATTTTCTGTTCAAACAATATCGTGATGGGTAGGAAGTGGCGAGCGAGAAGTGCCGATAACGTTGTCGCGGAGGTTGAGCAGATCGTTAAGACTTATGGTATTAGGCAGATTGATTTTTTGGATGATAATATAGCGTTTAACAGGAAACGGTTAGAAACCATATGCGACCTGCTAGTTCAAAAACGCTTACGTATTGAATGGTGCACTCCCAACGGTGTCAGAGCAGACTCCCTTGATGAAGAACTTTTGGCGAAGATGCGGGCTTCTGGATGCCAGAAAATTTTGATAGCTCCAGAATCAGGTGTCCAACGCATTGTTGACGATGTTATCAAAAAGAAGCAGGATTTAAAACGGGTAGAGGAAGTGGTCAGTGCAGCTCACAAGCTGGGAATAAAGGTCGGGTGCTTCTTTATTCTGGGGATGATTGGCGAAACAAAAGAGGACATTAAACAAACAATACAGTTTGCTTACAAGCTTCGGCAGTTGGGCGCTGAATACTTCTATTTTAGTTATGCAACGCCGTTGTACGGCACTGAACTGTACAGGCAAGCCAAGGAAGGCGGCTTCTTGACCGCTGATTTCAGCGATGACGCTTTATCTGAGGTTAAACCGCTCATTGAAACTCCAGAGTTCAGTGTTGAAGACTTACGCTGTTTGGCTGCTGAGGCAAATTTGGTTAATCCAACAGTCACTCAAGAGAGGCTTATAAGAGCTATTCGTAATCCTAAAAAAGCGTTGAAAATATTAGTGGACAGAGGCAGGATAACTAAGAAAAAATCTGCCTGAACTTAGTTTTTTGGTTGCAGGCTTGCCTTTTTGATTATATAGTAGCCTTTGGAGCCTTTCCAAGTACTTTTTGATTTTTCCACATTAATTTTTTTCTTGTAGATTGGGCAGTCAAGAACGATCGTGTGGTATTCGCCGAATTCGCCGATCGGATTCATTTTGCGCTCATTTACCAGCAAAGTTATTTCGTTTAGTATGTTTTGGTCGATTTCTCTTCCAAGCCAGTTCTTGTTTGAACCTAACGCCGTGTCTATTTCAATTATTAAGTTGTGAAAGCCTAACTGCTGCATTTCAGTGAGTGTATCCAACGGTTTTTTGCCGAAAAGGGGCGCGTATTGTTCAACGTTGATGGGGTCAAGTATTTCTTTGTAGTAGTCCAAGTGCTCAGGGGTAGTCATCACGCCTGAAACTAAAACATCCGCGTTGAGCTTCTTTAGGGCTTTTCTTATGTCGTCAGGTTTTTTGCCCACGACTACGGCTGGTATCCCGATGGCTTCTGAGACAAGTTTTATCATCCACTTGTTTTCTAAGTGTGCTTTTCCACCAGTTGTTATGAACATGAGGTGTGTTACGTTTAATCCTTCTTTTAACGCAGTGTACAGTGCGAAGACTGAATCCTTTCCGCCTGATAACGAGACAACTACGTTAGGCATCCTTTGTTGTCACCATGGTTTGGCTCTGTGGTTTGCCATTGTATTGTTTCCTGCTAAATATAAGAATGCACTTTTGCTTAACCTTTGGCAAGATAGGTAGCGTTGAGCTAAATCTCTGTTTGCTCTGCATCAGTATTTCTCCGGATGTTTAACAAAATTGTCCTTTTTTCAAAAAGCCTATATTTTTCGAGCAGTTTTGAAGTATGAGATAAAATGAAGACGGCTTGGATAATTCTAATTATTGCTCTCCTGATTTTATCAATTCTCTTGCCGATTGGGTATTTTGACTATCGAAACCAGAGGGTAGCTCAGAATAATCAGGTCTATTTTGGGGTTACCTTCGGAGGCACCGCTGTCAGCCAAGCAAAACAGCTGATAGACAAGGTGAAAGATTACACCAACCTGTTCATAGTAGCTACATGGACCTTAGACACAGTGAACGAAGCCGTTAACGGAACCTCTCTGACCCAGGTCTGCGATTACGCAGTCAGCCAAGGCTTGAGCATCATAATTTATTTTTCTTTTATTTCCCACATAGCCTATCCGTGGCAGCTTCCGTGGATTGAGCAAGCCAAACAAAGATATGGCGATAAGCTCTTGGGAATTTACCTTTTCGATGAGCCAGGTGGAAAACAAATTGACAGCGGTTCATGGGGTAACAACACAGCAGTTTTTGCGAATGCAACAACTTACACCGATGCCGCAAACGATTATGTTCAAAGCCTGAACTCTGTTCGAAGCATGGGAGACCTGAGAACGGCGGGTATACCTGCTTTCACGTCGGATTATGCTCTTTACTGGTTTGATTATCTTGCAGGATATAGTTGTGTATTTGTGGAGTTAGGCGGAACAAACGAGACCAGTAAGATTCAACAGATAGACCTCTGCAGAGGAGCAGCAGACGTGCAAGGGAAGCAATGGGGCGCCATCATAACTTGGTCCCAAAACGAACCTCCGTACTTGGAAAACGGAACCGCCATGCTTCAAGACATGCTGACCGCTTACCATGCAGGAGCCAAATACATAGTAGTCTTCAATTACCCAACCTACCCCAATACAAACCCCTACGGAGTCCTAACCGAGGACCAGTTCGAAGCAATGAAAGACTTCTGGAACCAGATACACTCCAGCCAAAAAAGCACATTTGGAACAGCAAATGCACAAGTGGCTCTTGTTCTTCCAAACGATTACGGTTGGGGCATGAGAACAGCAACCGACAAAATCTGGGGTCTATGGAATTCAGATGCCCTATCGCCTGTAATCTGGAGCAGGATGAATCAACTATTAAATACGTACGGGTTGAGACTGGACATAATCTACAATGATACCGCGTTTAATTTTGAAGGAAAATACTCAAATGTCTACTACTGGAATGGTCAACAAATTCAAACCCAAGCACCAGTTGCACGTAAAGTTGAATCTTTAATGAATGAACCTTTGCTTTTTTGTTGCAATAGTCGTAGCTGGTGAATAATCGATAGGGATAAATTTTCCAAAGAGAGATTTACGCTAACGATGATCGCAATCCTGGCAGTGGTAATCGGAGTAAGCGTACTGCTTTTAGCCATTATACTAGACTTACTTATCGGCGATATCCCCCCTTGGAAGCCTTGGAAACGCGTCTACAACCTGCACCCGACCGTTTGGCTTGGCAACTTAACCAAAGCCTTAGAACCGCACTTCAAGAACCCTAATTCAAAGGTGGAAAAGCTAAACGGTGTCTTCTTAGCCTTAATCGTAATATCTACAATTACCGTGCCCGTTTATTTTGGGTTAAAATACCTCTTCATAGTCCTAGGCGCAGTCGCCTACATCATCGTTGCCTCAATAATTCTCAAATTCACCATCTGTATAAAGCTCGAAACGGACGGTGCAAAAGCCGTAGCCAAAGCAATCCAAGCGAATGACTTGGCTGAGGCGAGAAAATACGCTCATTTCTCACGCAGAGACCCAAGCCAACTAACTGGTCCACAAATCTGTTCAGCCGTTATTGAATCAATGGTTGAAAACCTGACTGACTTCAAGCTGTCCCCGTTCATCTATTATGCGTTTTTTGGTGTGCCCGGCGCTGTAGCTTTTCGTGCGGTTAACACGCTTGATGGGATGGTCGGGTTCAAAGATAAAGAACACATCAACACCGGCTGGTTCTCCGCTAATCTTGACACTGTGATTAATTATGTTCCCGCTCGGTTAACAACGGCGTTAATGATTGTAGCCGCGGCAGTTTTAGGTGACGATTACAAGAGTGCTTGGAGAATTGCCCGACGGGACCACAAGCGCGTGCAAAGCAGAAATCATGGGTGGCAAATGGCAGCCATAGCTGGCGCATTACATGTACAGTTGGAGAAGCCTGGCAAATACACTGTCGGCGACCCACTTGAAGCGTTAACTCCGGATAAGATCATGCGCGCTTTGAGGGTTCGTGACTTGTCGATTGTGTTTTGCATTCTTTTGATTTTGCCCATAATTGTCATAATCGGGCTTTACTGGCCATTCCTTTGGGGTTTACCGCTTTAGTATCTCAAAATTTATCTTTCGAAATGTTAGGTGTTGGTTTTTAGAAAGCTTTAAACATTCGGCGCTCTGTATTTGCGGAAGATAATGGCGTCAGGGAAGATAATAATGGGGCTCCATGTAACTCTTGTAAATCCACCTTACCGAACAAAACCACATCAGCATCCGCCCTTTCCGCCCTTGGGTTTAGGTTATTTAGCGGCTGTTTTAGAAAAAAACGGTTTTGACGTTGAAGTTATTGATTGTCAAGCTTCAAATTACAGGTACGACGATTTTAAACGGGAGCTTGGTAAACGTAACCCCGATGTTGTTGGAGTCACCGCGGCAACACGCCTTTATAATTCAGCGTTAGAAATCATAAAAATAACCAAAGAAGTACACCCGAACTGTGTGACCATTCTTGGTGGTTCCCACGTAACTTTTTGGAATGAGAAAGCCTTGCAAGACTGCCCTCAACTGGATATTGTTGTTAGAAGAGAAGGCGAATACACACTACTGGAAATAGCGCAAAGGATGACCGCCGGTAAAAGTTATCAAGACGTTATTGGCACCACTACCAGAAAAGACAGCGGGTTTGCAGTAAACCCAGACAGACCCTACATTGAGAACCTAGATGAGTTGCCATTTCCAGCGCGTCACCTCTGGGATCTCGAAGCTATCAGAAAAGCAGAAGACATGTTCTATTTAACAACAACCCGAGGCTGCGTTTACTGGTGTGAATTCTGCGCCGCCGTGCGCATGTTTGGACGAAAATACCGCATGCGAAGCGTAAAGAACGTTGTGGATGAGCTCGAGTACCTTTACAAGACTTACGGCGGAAAATACTACACCTTCTGCGACGACGCCTTCACTGTTGACCAAACTAGAACTGGAGAATTATGCAGCGAAATCAAAAAACGTGAGCTACAGATACAATGGAACTGCGGCACCCGAGTTGACATGGTTACAAAGGAACTCCTCCAAAAAATGAAGGACGCAGGCTGCGTTTCAGTTTGGTTCGGCGTTGAATCTGGGTCACAAAAGGTTTTAGATGATATGCATAAAGGGATTTCCACTGAACAGACCGTAAGGACTGTTAGCTGGGTTAGGGAGCTTGGGTTAAGACCAACACCAAACGTTCTTCTTGGTTTTCCAGGTGAAACTAAAGAGTCCGCTTGGAAAACAATAAAGTTCGCTGAAAAAATTAGCCCTGACGAGATTGCCTACTACAACATTGCCACACCCTACCCGGGGACCCCCATGTATGACATGGTAGTCAAGAACGGCTGGCTTAGAGTAACCAACTTTGACGATTACGATGCTACAACACCCATCTTTGAAACGCCAACTTTGAGCTTGAAAGATTTAGAGGAACTTTACCAGAAGGCTTTCCAGAGCTTCTATACGCGCCCAGGATATGTGTTTCGCATGTGGCGTAAAGGTTTCTCACCAGGCTATGCAGCGACCAAAAAATACTTCTTCTATCTGTCCAAATCGGTTAAGTCTAAGTTTAAACAGCAATAAACTAAGCCTAAACAAAACAGCGTTTTCCTAAAGATTTTTTAAAGAATAATTTAACAAGCTTTTCACCATGATTTTGGTTAAAATTATTCAAGTTATCCTGAATTTGCGTAAGCAGCCCTGTCATGTTTGCGATTCAGCACAGCACAGACGTTGCTGAAAGTGAAGAATACACGATATTTTTTATCTGAAGTAACATAGCGTACTTGCTTTGTGTTTGGATGAAACGCTTCATTTATTTTCAATTAACGGTTTTTCAAGAAAAGATTGTGGCAGGCATGATTATTTCAATCGTTTCAGCTTTGGTTTTTTTTGCTTGTTTGTTTTTTGGCTGCAAAAGTTCTTCCAAATCTCTATTTTGAATATTTGGTAAAGAACACATGATTATAACTTTGAAGCTTCCTCCTATTAGGTTTTACGAATTATTTTTCTCGCATCAAAAGATAAAAAGAAATTTTGTGGGTGACATCTCCACTTAGACCAGGGTTCAAATCAACCCCGGCTTTCCAAGGATAATCACGTTTAAGCTAAAATGTACGTGGCACGCGTTTACCAAGGCTTTTCAAAAATTTACCCATAGAGTGAATTTACTTTTCATTGGATTCCTGAATAAATTTAAACTGAAATCAAAACGAGTACCTTGTCAAAGAATAATTTAAAAAAGGAAAAGGAAGGGGATTTTATTAATGCCTCATTGGCTGAAGTCCATACCACGTCATTACTTTGGCAATGATGGGCACTATTATGCCTAAGGCGATGCTTGGCACGAAGGCTAACGTGAATCCGTAAGCGACAGTGGAAGCGGTCACGGCTCCTGTTGAAGTTGTCCAAAGTCCATGAGCCATCGCTCGTGGTGTATACTTCATAATTGATCCAGTTCCACCTGCAAAGTTAAGCGACCAGTTGTAGTTCATGTACACTTGGATTATTGCAGCTATTATGGCAGCCGTTAAGCCTGCGCCCAGCATTCGTTTGAAATTCGTTGATCCGTTAGTCAATGCCCCAGCCATGTAACCGATGATAATAGCGTTAACGAGGTAAAAGAGCATGCTTAGGTCGCCGTAAAAGTTGTGGTACGGAACGGTTGTTCCAAGATAAGCATAGTACCCATTATAAAGTCCTGCACTGGCCATGTAATACGTACCGCCCGTGATAAAGCCTGCTGCACCGCCAGCCCATTTATTCCAGAGTAAGCCTAGTATCAGTGGAACGCCGAGAACGATCATTTGAGCAAAGCCTTGGCTTAAAATGACTCCGATGGTACCACCTAAACCAGTAAGTCCGAATACATGGTATTGTCCGCCGGGGTTTACATAAACTGCTAGAACGAAGATAAGTAGCACTAGAATGAGTGGTATGATTATGGCGTAGAATATGTCCATCAGTTTAAATTTTGGTGTTTCCAATTTTTATCCCTTTTTTAAATTTGTTATCTTGACCTATCTATCATTTTAGCATGTTAATAAATTTAATGCCTAACCCCCGAATTGCCAATGCGGAGATAAAGCGAATTTAGGAGAGCGATGCCCATTTGTCTAGTAAATTTTATAATTTTGAATGCATTACTCGCCCGCCTACAAGGGTCATTTCAACGCTTATGCAGCTTATTTTTTCTGGCTGAACAAATCGAGGGTCGTCTGAAAGAACAGCAATGTCTGCTAGCTTGCCCACTTCAATTGAGCCTTTGATACTTTCTTCAAACGTAGAGTAAGCAGCGTTAACCGTGTACAACCGTAAGGCATCCATGACGCTTACCTGTTCCTCAGGAAACGGTTCTCTTGTAACAGCCTCTTGAATTCCAAGCATTGGATTTAGCGGTTCCATGGGGCAGTCGGAACCAGCAATAACCCGAACGCCACCTTTAACCAACGTATTCAATGGGAAGAGCCATCTTGCTCTTTCTGAGCCTAAACGGTCTACTGCTGACCACACTGAAAATTCAGAGGCTACAACACGTGGCTGCACAGAAACGATAACTCGGTGTTTTTTCATGCGCTCAGCCAATTTTTCGTTTAAAACTGCAGCCTGCTCTATACGGCTGTCTAACATTTTTCCTGCTTGGGCGCTTGAGGTCTGTTCGATAATACTTAAAGCCGAGTCCACAGCCTTATCGCCAACGGCATGAATCACAAGTTGAAAACCAGCCTTACTTATCTTAACTGCCATCTCGGCCATTTCTTCTTTTGAACAAAGCAGCCTTCCCTTCTCACCCGGGCAATCACTGTAAGGCTCAAATAACGCGGCTGTTCTAGCTGCTAAATAGCCGTCCGCAAAGATCTCAAAGCCGCCAAACTTTAACATTCCATTCTCATTCGCTGGGTTCTTGTTAAACGCCAAGTTTAAGATTTCCTCAAAAACATTTGCAGGTGCTATAACGTTGACTCTAACGGGCAACTTGTTTTGAGCGTTCAATTTCTGGATAACTGAAACCTCCAACGGGGAAAGGATTATCCAGTGTACGCTGGTTATTCCTGCTTCCACGATTTTTCTACAAGCTAAACCGGCTCCGGCAGTGAGTTCTTCTTCATCTAGCGGAGGAATTATGCTCCAGACGAGGTTCGTGGCTTCATCTCGCAAAATACCAGTAAATTCACCCGCTTGGTTTCTATCAATACCGCTGGTTGATGTTGAATTAGATTGCTTATCTATGCTAGCCAACTCGGACGCTTTACTATTAATCACGCACACTTGCCCAGACGCGTGATACAAGACCACAGGGTTATCAGGCGAAACTTCATTCAAGTCAAAGCGGGTCGGAAAACGCTTTTCTGCAAATCGATTTTGATCCCAGCCTCGCCCAATAATCCATTTTCCCACATGAGTCTCTTTTACGCGTTGACTTAGGCAACTCTGCACTTCCTTGATTGAGGCTACATTTTCAAGGTTAAGCCAAGTTAGAATCCTGCCAAAATCTGCTACGTGAATGTGTGTGTCTATTATACCAGGAATCACCGTTTTTCCTTTCAGGCGAATGATTTTTGTGCCTTGCCCAATCGTTTTGTTGACAGTTTCAGTGGAGCCAACCTGAATAATCCTGTAGCCTTTTATGGCTACTGCATCTGCATAGGGCTGAATGGGATTCATGGTTAAAACTTTCCCATCAAGCAAAACTAAATCGGCTGTCACAACATTCACCCATTTACTTTAGCGGTTTATGGCTATGGTACATTACCCCGCGATTCTTGCCACTTAGGACACTTGGCTAAGCCCTAACCGATGTATTGGTATGTTTTTGACAGCTACTATAAACTTTACGGAAAGTGAGATTTATCAAGTAAACCGCCGTTGTTACACTTCATCCAGTGACAAACAAAGATCAAGTTAAGCACCTTATCGCACAATCTTTTTTTAGTAGGAGAATCTAGGTATTGACAAAATGTTAGAGGGTAAAGGTGCATTTTAATTGGCGAACAAAGGGCCACTACTTATGACTTCATGGAGGGCCACTGGAGCCTGCAACGCACGCTGCAAATACTGCAACGTTGACGCTACGGACACGTCAGCCCTGGGAGAATTAAGCACAAAAGAAGCATTGCATCTGGTAGATGAAGTCTACGATTTTGGTGTCAGATGGTTCGGCTTGAAAGGCGGCGAGCCACTTCTTAGGAAAGATATTTTTGAAATAGTTACATACGCCAAAAGCAAAGGCTTGAATGTGTGCCTGTTGACTAATGGCTGTTTTGTCGATGGTGAAATCTATGATAATTTAGTCAAAAATGAAGTGTGGACATCCGTCAGCATTGATGGACCAGAAGAAGTAAATGATATTTTAAGAGGCAAAGGCTCGTACAAGAAGGCGTTAGCAGCTATTCAAAAGCTGTCAAAAGGAAAAATCCTCAATGGTTTGGCCGCAGCAATAACATCTGTCAACTACCAACATCTGGATCATGTTTGTGAATTAGCTGAAAAATACCATGCCAACTTTGTATGGTTCAACCATTTGGTTCCAAGCGGAAGGGCAAAAGAAACAATGGAGTTAACTCCAACTCCTGAACAATACGAGTGGGCTCTAAACAACATATGGGATTTATCAGTTAAATACGAAGGCAAATTTGACATACACGTGCATTGTCCACATTACGCGCGCGTCGTGAAACAAAGAAATATTCCTAATTTTCAAGAATGGTATGATCGCAAGTTTCATGGCAAATGCACCTACTTTGCATTCGGTGGATACATTAGCGTAACTGAAAACGGCAACTTGATTCCATGCTTCTACACTGACCTTCGCCCCATGGAGCCAATGATGCTGGGCAACATAAGAGACAAAAGCCTCAAGCAAACATGGGAAGAAATGCGAAAATCACCTTACTACAGCAGCTTTAGAGACCGAAGCATCCTCAAGGGAAAATGCGGAGTCTGCGAATACAGAGAAATATGCGGAGGCTGCAGAAACCGAGCTTACGCATACACAGGAGACATTTACGGTGCTGATCCTGCATGCGCTTATATTCCTGAAAGCCTAAGGAAAAAGTAACCACTAAATTGTTTAGTTTTTTCAGCTTTCATTTTGTATGTTGGTTTTTAGATTAATGAGCAGAAATTTTTATTATGTCGGAGGTCACAGTCACCTTAGGACAACTTCGCTTTGAACTTTATCTTTGCACAAGCAGGGGGCAAAGACCAAAATAAAATGAAAAGTAAAACAATTATCTGTTTAGCGTTGATGATACTGTTTTTAACCCAACTTGTTTGCTTTGATAATTTTTCCACCGCGCAGTCAACTTCAGAGTCATGGCCTATGTTCCATAATGGCCTAACGCATACAGGTACTTCAGATTCCTCCGCTCCAAGCATAAACCAAACTTTATGGAAACTCAGTACTGGCGGCCAGGTGGACTCACCCAATGTTGTCGGCGGCGTGGTTTACGTGGGTTCATACGACGACAATGTTTACGCTTTAAATGCTTCCGATGGCACTCAAATCTGGAGCTATGCAACTGGTAGCAGAGTGGTTTCATGTCCCGCCGTTGACAATGGGATAGTTTATGCGGGCTCGGAAGATTACAATTTGTACGCTTTGAACGAGTCAACCGGCGCTTTTATTTGGAAACACACAACTGGTTATTATGTAGATTCTGACCCAGTTGTCTTTAACGGTATAGTCTACGTGGGCTCTGTGGACAAGAATGTTTACGCTTTGAACGCTACAACAGGCGAAACTGTTTGGATTGACACCCTTTCAGGTAAAATTATGTTGTCCTCGCCCATTACAGCAGATGGCATCATTTATATTGGTTCATTAGACCATAGACTCTACGCTTTAGACGCTTCCAATGGTGCCCAAATATGGAATTACACGACAGGCAACAACATAATTTCTACTTCAGCCGTTGCTAACGGCATAGTTTACGTTGGTTCACTGGACAACAAGGTTTACGCATTGAATGCTTTTAACGGTAACCTAATTTGGAACTTTACAACTGGCAGCCAAATTTATTCTTCTCCGGCCATTGATGCTGGGGTAGTTTACGTGGGATCATTGGATGGAAAAGTCTACGCTCTAAACGCAACGGATGGCGCCCTCAAGTGGCAATACATGACGGGCGACGGTGTAGCTTCTACTCCAGCCATCTCAAATGATACTGTTTTTGTGGGTTCATATAACGACAAAATTTACGCTTTAAATGCACAAACAGGCGAGTATGAATGGAGTTTCACGACAGGTGATATCGTGATTTCTCGTCCAACTGTGGCTGATGGCAACGTCTATGTTGGGGGTTGGGATGGCAAACTTTATGCCCTGAACAGTTCTAACGGTGACTTGGAATGGGATTTTGTTACTGGCGGTAAAGTTGATTCTTCTCCAGCCGTTGCAAACGGCATAGTTTATGTGGGTTCGTATAATGGCAAGATTTACGCCTTGAACGCTTCCACGGGCTTGGTTGGCTACAATTGGGAACTACATAATAACGATATATGGACTTATGATACTGGTAGTTTGGTTACGTTGTCTTCTCCTGCCGTGGCAGATGGCATGGTTTATGTAGGTGCGTTTAATGGGAAAGTCTATGCTTTGAACGCGACAACAGGCGCTTTGAAGTGGAGTTACCAGACCGGGTACACAATAGCTTCTTCTCCAGCCGTAGCTAATGGCATAGTATACATTGGTTCCGAGGATAACAAGACCTATGCTTTGAATGCTTCAACCGGTAAGCTGTTGTGGAATTTCACTGCAGATAACATGATTGTAACGTCTAGTCCAGCGGTTTCAGATGGCAGAGTTTTTATCGGTTCGTTAGACCATAATGTTTACGCTTTAAATGCGTTAACAGGCATGCTGTTATGGAATTACACAACTCGTAATATAGTTAGTTCTTCCCCAGCAGTTGCCGATGGCACTGTTTATATTGGGTCATACGATGGCAATGTTTATGCTTTAAACGCAGTTAACGGCAATTTAATATGGAATTATAAAACAGGGGGTGCAGTAGCTTCTTCTCCAGCCATCGCAAACGGAGTTATCTATATTGGCTCAGACGATGGCAAACTCTATGCTTTGAGTGCTTCAGCCGGCAAGTATATTTGGAGTTATCAAACGCATGGTGATGTGGCATCTTCCCCAGCCATCGCAGACGGCATGGTTTTTGTCGGTTCATACGACGGCAACCTCTACGCGTTAGATGCCTCAAACGGTAACCTAGTTTGGAGTTACTTAACAGGCGGCATGGTCGTTTCTTCGCCGGCAGTTGCCAACGGCATAGTCTATGTTGGGTCATACGACCATATAATTTACGCTTTCGGTACGCTAAGTAGCCCGCAAAAGTCCAACCAGACTATTCCTCAGTGGATTTTATTCATAGTTTTTCCATCAATAATAATAGTAGCCGTCATAATGCTTGCCGCAGCGGTTCTTTATAGAAGAAAACGCAGGTCATCACCGCTTAACGGAAAGAATCTCTCGCAAGCTTACCCGTCAGCTGTGAATAGGCAAAGCTAAGATTTTGACTGCTTTCTCATTGCTCTTTTTTTACCGGTTTCAGTGGAAACTAACTGATCAACAAACACGATATTCTCATTTTAGGCAAACGGATGTTTTTGGATGTGAACAGTGTATGAGGATTGTAACCAGTTTAAAGATCTGATTTCATGAGCTTAGGAAACGCAGGGAGCTTTTTGCTTAAAGTAGCATGAGAATGACTTTTTTCTAATTCAAGCTTTTTAACAGAAACTTTATTATGTTATCAAACTTTCTTTAAAAACAAATTCGAGGAAATCAAAGGATGAAAAATCAGGCTACTGAAAAGAAATCGAGTGTTTATGATTTAAGAGCAAACTGGCCACCATACACTTACAGGGATTACCCGGATATTAAGCCTGAAACTTACAAGGCATTTACCGAGTTCTTGTCAACAGAGAACACGTCCAATAGATTGATGGAGTTACAACCATGGATATCCATTTGTGACTCAAGATGTTCTTTTTGTTACTTTCCCACGACTCCTACAAGCAAAGCGCACATAGACCCGTACCTTCAAGCGCTTAAAAAAGAATTAGACATGTACGCAAAAACAAAATACATTCAAACGAGTGTATTTGACGAAATAGTTCTCGGAGGAGGAACACCGAGTATTTTAACTGCTGAACAAATCATTGACCTAGTAGACTATTGTAAACAGCGGTTTACAACAACTGACAAGTACTTTATCAAAGTTACAGCCTCATCCAAAAGCTTCGACCAAAACAAAATAGACAAACTAGCAGCTTACGGCGTTTTTCAAATGGACATGGGCGCGCAAACCTTCGATAACGCGATTAGAAAAAAGCTATGTTTGCCGGATTCCGCTGAGCATTTGGCTGAAGCAATTAAAAAGGCTCGAAAACTGGGAATGTGCGTGTGCGTCGATTTAATGTACAATCTTCCAGGGCAAACAATGGAAAGCTGGATAAACACATTGAAAAAAGCGATAGAACTGGACGTTGAAATCGACTGTTATGCTTTAGAGATATATCCAGGAACACAGCTTGAAAAACAAATCAAAGCAGGATTGATGCCTCCGCCTGGAGATACTGAGTATGAGGCGCAAATGTACCTAAACGCGTACAATCTTTTAACGAGTGCAGGTTACAAAGCAGTTGGTCATGACCGATTTTCTAGGGAGCCATGGCACTTTAAAGAGTCCTGCTTGATCGGTTGGCCTTTTGCGGCTCAGCTTACCACTGGTGCAGGCTGCTTTATGGGTTACTTTGAAAGATTCGCCTACTCCAACATAGAGGACATAAACGATTACATGGCAGCCGTTAATGAGGGCAGATTACCCATAGCGCGACTTTCAGAATCTTCAATTGAAGATATGATGAGAAAAGTGATGGCTAGACTTTACCTGAGGTTGCCAGTGGATAAAAAAGAGTTTATGCAAAGGTTTGGGAAACTGCCGGAAGACGTGTTCGCAGAAAAGCTACAGAGACTTAAAGACAAAGGGTTAATTGAAATTAATGATAAAGAGATCAGGATAACCAAGCTTGGCGATATTTGGAAAGGAAATATCGTTTGGGAATTCGCTTCCAAAAGCGACGACCTTAGAAAATAGCCTCCAAGGTTCTTCTGCTCTCTTTCCTATTTTTAAACAATTATTCCATTAAGAAATTATTGACAGGTTAAAAAAATAAGAAAAAAAGTTAAGGAAAATTGATGCTTTTATTGTTGTTGGCGAAGCATACCTTTTGATCGAAGTACGGCGCCTCTGAGGTCAATCCTTGCTGGGCAAACGAAATTGCAGTTTCCGCATCCTGTGCAGTAGTCAGCTTTGAGCTTGCTCATGCTCTCGATGTTCATTTTGTCAAATGCCTGCTTGATTAGTATCGGACTTAGCTTGTGGCAGCATACACGCATGCATGCACCGCATCTCATACACTGGTACTCTTTGACGTTTTCAGGGGCGAATGCTTGGGCCTTAGGCAGTTTGGGTTCTATCGACTCGGTGGTGGGTTTGAGCAAGCCAACTCTATCGAGCGCTGGCACAGTTAGGTTCATAATGAGTAGCGCTATAAAGGATGCTCCGAAGAACTGCATGAAGGTAATCATGAGCACGGTAATTATTGCCACGCCGACTCCGAAAATTACCTGTCCCGTGTAGGTTATCGGGGTCGTTGCAGGATCTGTTGCCATGAAGAAAGCCAAGAATATCGAGGCTCCGATGAGCGTTAGGAACAGTAGTCGCACAAGGTAGTCTGTGTCACCGTAAGCAGCAGACAGAATCAGTGACATTACTACAGTGGTTACGAGGTAGCTTAGGGTTATTCGCCATTTCACGTATTTGCGTGCTACAACAAAGAAGCCGATGCCAACGATGATAACTGCGAGACTTGACGCTCCGCCCGCCCAGTCGTGGAACTGCTGTAGAAACATTGCTGAAAGCAAGTTGTTGGTCGTTGCTGCGGGGGACCCATGGTTGGCGTTTGAGAAGCAGCTGATCATGTAGTTACCGAATCCGGATGCGCCATTGCCCTTTACGGCGCTGGCTAATCCGATTGGACCCGCCAACGAAGGCACACCAATAGCAGAGCTTTTCATATGGTCAACTGTAAGTAGCAACGTGTTGATGAAGGGTATCATGACGACGAATTTTGCAGCTGCAGCGGGATTCACGTATTTTCTGCCTAAAGTACCGATGATCTTTTTGAAAACGATTAAACCTATGATAGACATGCCAGCGACAAAAGCGAAACACTGAGGTGCCTCCAGAGGAAACAGTTCAACTGTACGCATAACGGGGACACCAAATGTGTAGCAGTCAGTGACGATAAAGCCAAAAACGGCGGCAGACATCAGGTTAAGTGGGCTATCAGCTGTGACTTTGTGAAGCAAAGCGTCAAGCCCTACGGCGATACCGACAGAGATTATGGCGCAGATGGCTACTGTAAGCCCCAAGTTCCAGCCTGAGGGGGTTTTCTCCTGTGACCAAATAGCAGCCGTGACAACGGTAAGTATGAGCACCGCAAAAAAGGTGTAAGTCATTAGTTTGTCTTTAGTCATAGATGAGTATTCTTTTGGTTTAGACATTCTTTTCATGATCTCCTTGATTTCTGCTTTCAGTTAGGACTATTGGTTTTATAAGACTTTCCCAAAACCCTAATACAGGTTAGATAAGAACTAGGCAAAATTACACACAACAAAAGTTTTTAGGTTACTTTCTGAAAGATCGAAATCATCAACGTATTAATTCCTAATCTGTGGCAACCAAATCGAATAAAACAATTTAAGATTCTGGAGATTTTGAGTAGCATCTTAGAACCTAAAAATAAAGCAAAAGCCCGATAAGCTTCTTTGCACAACAAAAAAGAAATTCAAAATGAAAAAATTAGGTTACTTTTTCTTTTCCTCTTCTTTAGGTTTAGAGCCGATCTCAACGCATTGAATGTTGACCTGATAATTTTTTTCGCCGATCTGCATTTTTCCGAAAGCGTGGAAACCTTTGCTTCCTGTCTTGAAGTTTTTCTCGTTTAAGATAAAGGATTGTTTTGAACCGTTCAACTGAATTGTCGCTAAATTAACTTGTTCGCCCATTAATAGGTCACCTTTTATTTTTGATATCATGCACTGTGCCTATTCACCTTTTCGCTTTGGCGAATAACATGTTTTATAACTTTGCCATTTCAAGTTCCCATTTAGTCAACATCTTTTATTAATTTAACCCTTTTTTGCTCTGATGAAAAGACCAACAAAGAACCTCCCCTATCCTCACTTATGATGCAATTTTCAAGCAATAGTGCACCTACCTACCCTCTTTTTAAGTTTAGTTTTCACAGCTAAAAAGCGCCTACTCTACCCTTTGTATTATCTAACTGCAGGAAGCCTTCTTCTTGAACACCGGAACGTGCCCATTGCCGACGCCTTAATCGCTTCCTTTGCAAAAAACGGAGCAGCAGAATACGTGATTACAGACGACTTGCACTTTAAGACACTGGGTGTTAAAACTAAATGGATATAGGCGGGAAACTGCCAAAAAGTAAGTTGGTGCGGTCGCCGGGATTTGAACCCGGGATCATTAGCTTGGAAGGCTAATGTCCTAAACCAGACTAGACGACGACCGCGCAAGATAAGTCCATATTCTTCAGCGTAATTTAAATTTATCTGGGTTAAGGTTAATTTGGTTAAAGCGTGCTTGCTGTTTTCTGTGTCTGCTATTTTGAGAAGGTTAAGAAAATGGTGAATCTATCGTTAAAATCGTGATTGCAAGATGGAATAGTATATCTTCGTCTCCGTTGGGATATATCATCGGATTGGGTCAGAAGATGGGTTTGGGTAAGGATACGCGTAAAGTTCCTAACAGCCGCATTAAAATATTGACTAAAGACGCGAAACAGATGGTGAATGGACCTTATTACTGCCCGAAGTGCCGGAGGGAATTGTTGCAGATTTTGGCGAATGTAAACAAGAAAGAAGTTTACGTTGTTTGCAAGTGTGGTCTTGAGTGGCAGTTAACTTATGCTCCTGTTTTTCAACCTATAGATTACTATAATAAGTTTAGAGATTTGTGGAAAAAACAAAGTTACGGTATAATCAAGCAAAAATAGGCTTTTGCCATAAGTAATAACCATCATTCTTTAGCGCCTATTCTCCCTAAATAGCCCGATTCGAGGAAAACTTTACCAAACAAATTATCTATAAGTGGGAGCACCGTAAATAGAAAAAGGAGCCCCAAAAACTTGACTGAAGAAAAACTTGGATTCACTCGCTCGCTGCTTGTTTTAGGAAATTTGGGGCTTCTCGCATGGATTTTTCTAGCGTTCTTTGGCATACTGCTTTACAATCAGATTTACGGTTGGGCATACCTGCTTTTAGAAGTTGTAGTAATCTATTTTATTCTGCGCAGGCTCGGCTGCAGCAGCTGTTACAAATGCAAAACTTGCACAAGCGGCTTTGGAAGACTCGCAGGCGCATTCTTTGGAAAAGGATACGTCAAGAAAGAAAGCGTTGAAAGAAGGTGGGGTCTAATAGCTTTTGTTTATTTTCTGCTTCTTCCGCTTCCGGTAGCAAGTATACTTTTTTCGCTTTCGGGGTCTTTTTCGTTTCTAAACGTTTTAGTGCTAGTTTGCCTCTTGGCCATAGGTGCCTATAGCTTAACCACTTGGTACAACAGTTCGACAGTTAACATTAAATTATGATTTGGGAGAAGTTTTAAACGGTTGACTGTTAATTGTTATCGACATTGAAGATGTATAGATGAGTAAAATATTGCTCAGCCATAAACCAATCAAACTATTAATCATCTTTACGTTGGCGTTTACTGTTTCTTTGCCCATATTCTGTCCCTTTCAAGTGGCTACTGCTCAAAGCCCCATTCAAAACCAATACTACAACACGGCGTTTGCATGGAACTACGGCGGATATCAGTGGGATTGGAACCTGAGCATTCCAGCGTCTCTTTACGATGCCTATATAGCAGTTCCCGATTCAGTCCGAGTTCAAATTGGACTTGCAAACTTCGGCTTTTTCACCACAACTCAGGATAATTACATGCAAACTATAGCCGACAAACTTAATGAAACCGCGACTCAGCTTGGATACGGCTCATACGCTGAAGTAAACTTTGTTTTAGCTTTCGTACAGAGCATACCATACAAGACAGACAATGAAAGCACGCCATATCAGGATTATCCAAGGTTCCCAGTTGAAACTTTAGTGGATGATGTTGGAGACTGCAAATCCCACTCTATACTTTTCGCGACATTAATGCTCATTTTGGGTTATGAAACAGTTTTCATTAACCCTCCAGACCATTTAGCGGTTGGCGTACTGGGAAATAACATTCCAGGCGGTACTTATTGGATCTACAATAACCAAACTTACTATTACTGCGAAACCACAGGTTCCGGGTTTACAATTGGCGTACTTCCCCAGCAATTCATAGGTCAAACCGCTAACGTCTACCCGATAGATTATAGCGAACAATATGTTCCAAAACCACAGGCGATTTCAACAACTGAGCCTAATCCAACTATTTCTTCTAACACGCTGACACCAACGCCAACCGTTCAACCCAACCCGACGACTTCGTCTTCATCCACTATTGCTGGACCGACAATTCAACCAGTTCAACCTATGTCACTTAACTTAATTTCTGACGACCCTATTTTATTCACACTAATTGTCCTCGCAATAGTAATTTCGATAACTATTACGATTAAAACAGCAAATAGATCCAAGCAGAGGCCACCTCTTAACCAAACACTTTCTCCTGAACCAACCAGCTCCAATGTAGCAGCCGCCAATTTAGAGAGTGGCAAATTCTGCATCTATTGTGGCTCAAGCAACAAATCGTTTGCTTTATACTGCGAGAAATGCGGCAAAAAAATAGCTTAAGCCGTAAATCCTACTTTTTAAGCGCATTCCCAGTTGGTTCACTGTTTAACGGTGAATTGAGGATTCTTTCTGCAAACCGGTCTATTCCAGCATGCACGTAAACGACAATCGCAATTTCTAAAAGGATAATAACTGAAAGGAAGACGGCAAGAGCCTTTGTTAGATTCACAAGAGCTTGCCCAATTTGGTAATCCACGCTGCCATTAACGGTTACTAGCCAACTCCAGAAACTCGGCTTCTGCGTAAGCATAAATGCTTCTAAATCAAACGTTATCCACAGACATAAACCAACCAGCACAGCAGCTAAGACACAGCCGACTACTGTTAAGTTTTTCCAGTCTGAACTCAGGCGGGAAGAACAGGTTACTTGTGTTCCAGATTCAACAGGCGCAAAATTGATGGCTATTGTTTTCTTGGCTGTTCTTGGCGACATCCCCCAAAGTGACCCTTGCTTAACTAACATTTGCTTTGGCGGTTCTTCAGAGATTATCTTGCAGTCTTTCCCTAAGAGAACGGCTTTCAAATCTGCATACGCTTTATCGATTCCTAAGCTGACAGTTCGCTTGAGCACCATGGCACCACTTGGACTTGAGCATTTAGTTGCTACTATAAACCTAAAAAGCTTCTTCTAACGCCGCGCCCTAGCCTTAAAACCCCTAATCTGCCTACGCCCCATGGTGCGCTGCCTTTCAAGATTCTTAATCCTAGCATAAAGCTTCGAAACCTTCGTCTTAGACGGCACCTTAGACCTTGGCGCATGAACAGGCACGGGTGTGAATGGCTTATTAATCTCAAGTTTACGCCGTCTAGACTTCTTGAATGGAACATTACGCACTTTCTTGAATATAACGTAGCCTTCTTTGAGGTTTACTTCCTGCACTTCCCAGCCGGCATTCAGCCAAGCCTTAGCGTGCGCGCTGGATGATGAATTACTCCACCAAGCGTTATCTCTGAAAGCGCTTATTGGAAGGTTACTGCCGATTAAACCGTCTATTCTCGCAAAGGAAAGCTTTACCAACTCGGTGAAAGCAGCTCTAAACTTCAAATGACTCTCAAGCCCATCATACTTAGACACTGACCGCGGTGAAACCACTCGCCTAGCACAGTGTAAACACAGCATGGCGTTTGGATCGCCAGTGGCAACATCCGGCACCATGCAGTCTCGGCAAAACAGTTTCTTGCAACGTTGACACTTACGCATGTAAGCTACTCGGAGAACTCTCCCGCAGATTCCGCATTCATCCTTCAACGATCGTCAACCTTTACTAAGCGAACTTAAAAGTCACTTTAAATATACTCTGCATTTTGGGCATATTAATTTTCACTTGTTGCAAAACCGTTTTAACCCGAATTGTTGCCTTTATGCGGCTCTAAACTTTAAATGGTTCTCAGTTTATCATACTTAGATGCTGAGCGTGGCGAAACCACTCGCCTAGCACAGTGTAAGCGCAACATTGAATGGTGGGAACTGTTGAACAACTACATTATCATATTAGTTACTGCGAAGGATAAGCAGGAAGCAGAAAAAATAACGCAATTGCTTTTGAATGAACGTTTGATTGCTTGCGGAAACATCGTTAATCCAGTCACTTCATTTTTCCATTGGTCTGGCAAAATTGACACGGCTGAGGAATGCTTAATCGTTATGAAATCACGCGCAGACCTGTTTTCGCAGGTTGCTGAGCGTGTGAAGAGCTTGCACAGTTATGAGGTTCCGGAGGTTCTTGCGCTTCCTATTGTTGATGCGTCGAAGGCTTATCTGGATTGGATGAGTGTTGTGCTCCATAAGGAAGCATGACAAAATGGGGAATCGCCTTTGGCACGCAAACAACCGGTCGAAACCAAACCAGCTGATTCCCTAAAAATCATAAAAATCCAGATCACACAACAGCCCCTCGAAATATTCTCAAAACTCCAAAACAACGCAAAACAACCTGCCTTCTCGAGTCCATTGAAGGACCAAAAAAGCTCGCACGTACTCATTCATAGGATTCGACCCAAAAATAACCCTCCAAACCAAAAACAAAAAAGCCCAAATCAAAAACGAAAGAGCCGGCGAAAAGACCGCACAGAAAACAACTGACCCGCTGCGGCTCATAGAAAGTCTCCTCAAAAACGATGCATTCCCGATACATACGCATCTGCAAGCCCAAAATACTTCACTGTTTTCCGCATTTCATTGTGCAATCAGAAATGCGCAATTTTATCCTTCTTTTCCTTAAAACTCATATTTTTTTAGGCAGTCTACAGACAAACACAAAAAGTTTATTTTCTGGAATGGGAGCTAAGATACATCAGTAGCCTGGTAGAAACTCACGGTGATGTTTTCACGAGTAAAGAGCCGTCTGCCTCAGAACCTATGCTTGGCGCTCGCGCTTATCGCTTCCTTGAGATGCGTCGATTCTTCTCAGAAGTGTTAGGAACTTTCTTTCTTGTTTTAGTAGCTGCTGGAGGAGACGTTGTAAACACTGCAACACATGGAGCCATCAGCCAAGTTGCTCTTGTTATTGCGCCTGGTTTAATGGTTATGGCAATCATTCTTTTTATGGGAAAAGTTTCTGGAGCTCATCTAAATCCTGCAGTAACGATTGCTTTTTCTGCTCGAGGCGATTTCCCTTGGCGCCGTGTCCCTGGATACATCTTAGCTCAAATTGTCGGCGCTGTTATAGCATGCTATTTTCTTGCCCTCACATTCGGCGTGAAGGGAACCTTCGGTTCCACTCAACCAGGAGCTGGCTTCAGTAGTTTGCAAGCAGTTTTGATAGAATTTATTCTCACCCTTGGACTTGTCAGCGTAATTCTCGGAACCGCCTCTAAAGCTCAAAACATCGGACCGTTATCTGCCCTCGCAGTTGGCGGCTATATTGCGTTAGCCGGACTTTGGGCAGCGCCCGTATCAGGAGCATCAATGAACCCAGTGCGTTCATTTGCCCCAGATCTTTTTCTTCTTAATTTTGGTACCTATTGGATCTATTTAGTAGGGCCTATAGCAGGCGCGTTACTCGCGGTGTTTTTTGCTTATATTCTGCGTGGACCTGGCCCGGACGAAGTAGCGATTGAGGCCGCACAAGGCGTCCTAAAATAACTGACCAATCAGAAGCTAACTATTGCCACATGAAGTGATAATGGTGAACAAAAGGGAGGTCTAAAGAAATATCCGAACCTATACAGCCAAATAAAAGTCTTGGTCGTCTGGAGCGTTGGCAAAAAGGGAAAGAACTAAGTGTCAAGATTCCATGGAAAAGCCACAGTGAGTGGAAACGTCCAAGTAATCTTCAAGACCCCATCAGCCTAATCCAAGAGCATGACAAAGGACGACTATCGTTTTTGCTACCTATTAAATATGGACGCATGGCAACTTCAGCTTTTGCTTATCTTAGGGGTTCAGCCGCTGTCATGGCAGCTGACCTTGCAAGTTCTCCAGTCACTGGCATCAAAACAATGTTAAGCGGCGACGCACACTTGTCCAACTTCGGCATCTTTGCGTCGCCTGAGCGCCAACTAATCTTTGACATAAACGATTTTGACGAATGTTACCCTGGTCCATGGGAATGGGACCTCAAACGCTTAGCCGCCAGTGCAGTCGTGGCGGGGCAAGAAAACGGGTTCAAACCTGAAGATAATCGCAAACTAGCCAAACATGTTGCCAAAAAATATCGTAAAGCAATAACAAAATTTGCTACTATGCTTACCTTAGATTTGTGGTATTCCTATGTGGATGCTGAGAGGCTCTTAAAAGCATTTCATAATTCTAAAAAAGAGTCAAAAATTTTGAAAAAAACGGTCAAGAAGGCCTGTACTAGAACAGAGGAACAATCACTTGAGAAGTACACCGAAATTGTAGATGGTCAACGACAATTTGTTAATAATCCACCATTGATGGTTCGTCTAACCGATGTTCCTCAGAGTAATGCATTGACAGAGAAAATCCAAGTATTAAGAAATGACCTGGAAAAAGCTTGGCTTGAGTATGTCAACAGTGTCGAAATAGACCGTCGCGAGCTGCTGGGTCGTTATCATATCGTTGATACTGCCTTAAGAGTTGTCGGCGTGGGCAGTGTGGGGACTCGATGCTTCATAGCTTTGCTGGAAGCTAACTCGACTGATGATGAAATTGTGCTACAGCAAAAGGAGGCTGGAACTTCGGTATTAGAACCCTACTTAACCCAACAAGAATTTGCCAATCATGCAGACCGTGTAGTAATAGGACAGCGGTTAATGCAGTCGGCAAGCGATATCTTTTTGGGATGGAGCCGTGGTTTTGCTTCTTCTGGACGCGATTATTATTGGCGTCAGCTAAGAGATATGAAAGGATCCGTCGATGTTTCTCTATTGGACGTGAAAGGTTTTAAGGATTATCTGGAATGCTGCAGCTATTGTCTGGCACTAGCTCACGCTCGTTCAGGAGACATTGCTGAGATTTCAGGATACCTGGATAATGGCAAACCATTCGACGAGGCGATTGCAAACTTTAGCGTTTCCTACGCAGAACAAACGAAGCACGATTATCACGCTCTGGTAGATGCGATCAAGGCTGGTCGTATTGTTGCTCAGAAAGGCGTTTGATTAAGGTCAACAGTGATCTTAACCCATAGCGGTCACGCACGCGTGTCCGGCATAGTTTCTACCTGCGCGAGTTGTTGTACCTTTTTTTCTAAAAGTTTCCGGTCGGCTAGTTTATGTTGGTTCAAGTGTTATGTCTACGAGGTGACCTGCCAGATTTTCTTCTTTACCGTGCGCCGCGAATAGGACTGCTTTTGGAATGAATATGCGTCCATCCTTACCCATCCTTGCATAAAAAAACTCCCAGTCTCTACCAAGCCCACATATTCCAACGCGCAGAACCTGATCAGGCTCCAACTTGAACTGCTAACGATAATCTTGGGAACCTGCACTTTATTGCATCCCTCAAGAGACTGCAATCTATAAGGGGCTATAAATGCTGCAGATCCTTTTGCTTTCTGTTTATAAAGAGGCTGGAAGTGCATTGACAAGCTATTTATAAATGATCTGTCAATAAGATGCCACAGACATGTCAATACCCATTGAACTAATCGACCAAAATCCTTGGTGGAGGAAACCAGAGGAGATATCCCAAGACAAGAACATTGTAGCCTTGACTAAATCCAAAGTCTGTTGGGATCCACGAATAAAGTACACGTTTGACCTTGATTCGGACGTAGTTTATACGCTTAGAGGGCCACGTCAAGTTGGGAAAACAACTCTTCTCAAAGACATGATAAGAGGACTTCTAAAATGCAATGTGCCTCCAAGAAACATATTCTACTTCACATGCGACTTGATAGATAATCCAAAAGCACTTGCAGAAACAATTTCCTCTTATCTTTACTCAGTTAGACCAGATAAAAACCAGAGAGCATATCTCTTAATCGACGAAGTTTCTTCAGTTAAGGACTGGCAAAGAGCAATAAAATTCCTGGTCGACAAAGGCAGCCTAACACTAACAACCCTGATCCTGACTGGTTCTCATACGCTCGATATCAAGAAAGCTTCAGAAAAATTACCCGGAAGACGCGGCGTAGCAAGAGGGCCGCCGGATAAAATAATGCTTCCGATGAAATTTGCAGAGTACGCAGAGACCTTGAGCAAAGACGTAGATGACACAATAAAGCAGCAGAACTTGCTTTCGTGGGAAAACAGGAAAGAGGTTCTCCTTTCGCTGCTCAATGGGAAAATCCCCGAGAAGATCAAAGAGCTTTCATTCCTATCAAAAGAACTGCAGAAGCTTTTCCAGAACTATATGCTAACAGGAGGAATACCTCGGGTCGCTGATGAATACTTAAAGCACAACGAAATCGCCGAAAGCATTTACAAAACTTATGTAGATGTTGTTCTGGGAGACTTGGCAAAATGGGGAAAAAGAGAAACGTACCTCCGGCAAGTCATAAGCCGAGTTCTTGAAACTCTTTGCAACCCTATCGGCTGGAACACCCTCAGACAAGGCACAGACATAGCAAGCCACAACACAGTTGCCGAATACGTAGATACACTCAGCGACAGTTTCGTCCTGCTCTACCTACACGCTTATGATCCAAGCCGAAACAGACCTGCTTACCAAAAAGAAAAGAAAATCCACTTCGCTGATCCCTTCTTCTTGCATGCAATGCGAGCATGGACGACGGGAAAACAACCCTTTGAATCAACTCTTGAATTCTTGGAAGACACAGAGAAAGTCGGGGCTCTTGTCGAAGGTATCGCAGCAGATCACATGGTCAGGTTGTCGTTTTTCTTATGCGAACAAAAGCAACTATTCAACTACGAAGATTCCGTCATGTATTGGAGAGGAAAAAGAGACCGCGAAGTAGATTTCATATTGAAAGATGGCTTATCCAAACCCGCTGCCGTCGAAGTCAAGTATCAACCAAAAATAACAAACAGAGACACCTTTGGAGTTATAGATTTTAATAAAACAACCGTCTCCCAAAACGCAATTATTCTGTCAAAAGAGACCCTCGAAACCCGAAAAAACATCACTATTATTCCTATCTGGCTCTTTCTACTCATTGTCTGATACGAGCAAACAGCCAAAATCGTTTTGGCTCTTACGGACTCGCCTTTGTAAACAAATGTTTTACTGTGTTGTTCCCTTATCTGCGGAATATTCGCTAACGCGCTCAACCAAAAAGTAAAACCGTGGAGCTGAAGATGGGAATTGAACCCTGATTCGACTTTACACCAGGCATAATTTCTACCATAAGCGCGTTCTGTCGTGACTTTTTTTCTAAATGTTCCTGATCAGCTAGTTTATGTTGGTTCAAGGGTTATGTCTACGAGGTAGCCTGCTAGATTTTCTTCTTTACCATGTGCTGCGAATAGGACTGCTTTTGGAATGAATATGCGTCCATCCTTCCCCATCTTTGCATAAAAAAATTCATGACCGCCTCCAAGCCCACCTATTTCAACGCGCAGAACCTGATCAGGCTCCAGTTTGAACTGCCATCGGATAATCTTGGGAACCTGCACTTTATTGCATCCCTCAAGAGGTCTTTTGAATGTCACTTTTCCAGTTAAAGGCACATCTACCTACCTGCCTGCGGTTTTCCTTGGCTTTCTTGACTTAAAGTGACTTTTTTTGACTTATTTTAACTTTTCTTAACTTTTTTTGACTCAACCTGCAAACACTTCAAACCCTAAAACAAAAAAGCAACCCAAAACAGCAACAAAAAAATTTGCGCAAAAAACAACAGAAAAATCCCGCCTGCCTCTGCGAAAGACTTAAAGTGTGTTCTGTGCCTTTAACTTTCGGCGGTGGATCTTAGGCGGTGGGGTAGGGGTCCATTGTACCGTAAACCCTCTATACGACGGGCCGACATCTGCGGATGAGGCGTCAAAGGCCGCTTGGATCTTCATTTCCGAAACATTGACTATCCGTCCTTTGGGGCTGGCGGTCTATGGGCA
>Ga0326727_10001980_pt1 | contig 72712 bp, 61 predicted proteins | sample MB2enrmetagenome_FD_207643 | JGI IMG/M metagenome (GOLD analysis project Ga0326727, IMG submission 207643) | Lab enriched peat soil microbial communities from McLean, Ithaca, NY, United States - MB29MY | ecosystem: Environmental > Terrestrial > Soil > Wetlands > Peat | place: USA: New York... | reverse complement strand
TGTTTATTATGCCTGGTGATTATCGTGGAGAGGCTACACCCGTTCCCATTCCGAACACGGAAGTTAAGCTCTTCAACGCCGATGGTACTGCCTTTGGGTGGGAGAGTAGGTCGTCGCCAGGCTTTTTATTTTTGCTTTTCTCGTAGCGAGGCGTAGTATGCAGCGAGAGGGCAATAACAATGTTTATAATCGGGAAGATCCTTGCCGCTATTCTTTTTCCTCCTGGTCTATTTGTCCTCCTTGCCGTGGTTCTCGTTTTTTGTATTTATGGAAAGCATAAAAAAACTGCATATGCTATCGCGGGCTCGATAGTCTTAATTGCCTATGTTCTCTCCACGTGCGCTTTTTCCAATCTTCTCGTTCTACCCCTTGAAAATAAATATGCGCCGCTTGCTAACGCAGAAGAGGCAAGCGCCATCGTAGTCCTGGGGGGTGGCTACAATGATAGTTCGCCCGAATACCAAAACCGTGGATCGCTCTTGCCTGTCGCGGAAAAGCGCGCGATATACGGACTTGAGTTAGCGAGAAACTACGGCTTGCCCCTGATATTCTCGGGAGGGAAAGGCTATGACTCTCGCGCCGAGGGAAGCGAAGCCTCTGCCGCCGAACGACTGTGGCTTTCGCTTGGCTTCGATAAGAAGCGCATAACTATCGAGACCGGGAGCCTAGACACGAAGGGTAATGCTGCGGGTGTCGAAAAGCTGGTGCGGGGACGAAAGGTCCTTCTCGTGACCAGCGCTTTTCATATGCCGCGTGCGATGCTGAGTTTCGAAAAAGCGGGGATCAGCGCAATACCCGCTCCTACGGACTACCGCGCCAAGCGCTCGGCGATAACCTGGGCGGATTTTCTACCTGATGCCTCCTGGCTCGAGATTTCTGCTCTTGCCTTGCATGAATACTTTGGAATTCTCTACTATCGCCTGACATTGTAACTCGACTTGTCAATTTCTACGCTCTCGATTACATTAAGGAAGTTGCTTTACTGGGCTATCGACTACGGGGAGACTACCTCACTCGATCGTCGAGGAAGCCCGAAGGATAGGCGCTTAGTAGTGCCGCCAAAGGTCGCGTCGGTACCTTACCTGACGCGAAAAGGAGTCCGACATGGATATTTTCAAGAAATGTTTCGAATTCGATGAAGACAAGAAAGTGATCGAGAAGGGAATTTATCCTTTCTTCCAGGCTCTCGAGAGCACGGAAGGCACCGAAGTCGTAATGAACGGCCGTAAAGTGCTCATGCTCGGCTCGAATAATTATCTTGGTCTGACTTTCAACCCTAAGGTCAAGGCTGCCGCTCAGAAGGCTATAGACGATTTTGGGACGAGCCCCACAGGTAGCCGGCTCATTAATGGAACCCTCTGTATCCATGAGCAGCTCGAGAAGAGGCTCGCGGCTTTTATGCATAAGGACGCTGCGCTCGTCTTTTCTACCGGCATGCAGACGAATCTTGGTGCCATCTCCTCTCTTATTACCCGCAATGATGTTGTTATCACCGACAAAGAGGACCATGCGAGCATCGTCGACGGCTGCCGCCTCGGGCTGGGCGAGGTCAAGCGCTTCGTGCACGGAGATCTAGACCAGCTCGACCGCATTCTCGACAAGATCCCTGAAGATAAGGGTACGCTCGTCGTCGTCGACGGCGTTTTCTCGATGGGCGGAGACATCGTCGACCTGCCTAAGCTCTCGAAAATCTGCAAGAAACACGGCTCGAGGCTCTACGTCGACGACGCGCATGCGATTGGCGTCCTCGGCGGGGGCAGGGGCACCGCGGTCCACTTCAATATGGTGAAGGACGTCGATATCACGATGGGCACTTTCTCCAAGAGCTTCGCCTCGCTCGGCGGCTATGTGGTCGGCGATAAGGACGTAATCAACTATATAAAGCACCACGCGCGCTCCTTCATATTCTCGGCCTCCCTTCCTGCCCCAATGGTCATGGCCGCGATGGCCTCGCTCGATATCATGGAGAACGAGCCCGAGCATATGGAGCATCTCTGGGAAAATGCGCACTTCATGATGAAAGGCTTCCGCGAGCTCGGCTTCGACATCGGCGGAACGCAGACGCCCATTATCCCGATTCACATCGGCGACGACGAGAAGGCTTTCACTTTCTGGAAAGAGCTTTATGACAATGGCGTCTATACGAATCCTGTATGCGCTCCCGCCGTCCCCGCCGGTCATGCCCTGCTGCGCACGAGCTATATGGCTTCGCATACCCGCGCCCAGCTCGAGCGCGCCTTGGACGTATTCGAGAAGTCCGGCAGGAAGCTTGGCGTGATCTGACCTGACCGAGATGGAGAACAGAACCCCGCTTTACGAACAGTTCGCGCACGAGCTCGAGGAGAGGATCCTCGCCGGGACCTTCCCCGAGGGGGGAAGGGTCCCTGCTTTGCGCGAGTCGGCCGCCCAGCGGGGCCTTTCGCTCTCTACGGTACTGCAGGCCTATAGGCTCCTCGAGACGAGAGGAGTCATCGAAGCGAGGCCTCAGTCCGGATATTACGTAAAGTATCGGCAAAGGAAAGTCGGGCTCGCGCCGGACCCGTCGCCTCCTTCGCGCGAGGATCCGACCAAGGTCAGCATCGACGATATCACGCTGAGGCTGTTCCGCGACAAGCACGATCCCGACTTCGCGCAGTTCGGCGCGGCCACTCCCGATCCCGAGCTCCTGCCTTCGGCGCGGCTCAACCGCCTTCTTGCCGAGCTCGCCCGAGAGGGCCGGTTCTCGATGGACACCTCCACCCTGCCCGAAGGCTGCGAGGAACTGAGGATTCAAGTCGCGCAACGCGCCTTCGGCTACGGCTGCGAGATCGGCCCGGACGACATCGTCATAACCTCTGGCTGCAACGAGGCCATGTCGCTCTGTCTCCAGGCCGTCTGCGTACCCGGCGATACCGTGGCCATCGAATCGCCAACCTACTTCGGCATACTCCTTATACTCGAGTCCCTGCATTTGAAGGCCCTCGAGATACCGGCCAATCCGGGCACGGGCATGAGCCTTGATGCGCTCGAGTTCGCGCTCGAGAACCATCCCGTCAAGGCCGTCGTCGCAGTGACGAACTTCAACAACCCCCTTGGCAGTCGGATGCCCGACGAGGCCAAGGCCGACCTTGCTTCGATGTTGACCAGGCGCGGTGTGCCCCTCATCGAGAACGATATCTACGGCGAGCTCTACTTTTCGGAGCGAAGGCCGAGCGTGGCCAAGTCCTGCGATGCCGCAGGCTACGTCCTGCTTTGCTCCTCCTTTTCGAAGGATATATCTCCTGGCTATCGCACGGGCTGGGTCGCGCCGGGGCGCTACCTCGATCGCGTGCGCAAGCTCAAGATGGCATACTCGAACGGCACCTCCGTCCTGCCCCAGTTGACCATCGCCCGCTATCTAGAATCGGGAGGCTACGATCTCCACCTGCGTAAGATTCGAAAGGCCTACGCGCAGAAGTCTATGGGCATGACGAGGGCTATCGAGAAGTACTTTCCCGAGGGGACTCGGATCGCCGAGCCACTTGGCGGCTACGTAATCTGGGTCAGGCTGCCCGGAGAGCTAGACTCTATGCAGCTATATCGTGAGGCCGTGAAGTCGCGCATCACGATCGCGCCTGGATGCATGTTTTCGCCCTCGGGGAAGTTCCGCGATTTCGTGCGCCTGAACGCGGCCGCATGGTCGGAGCGAACCGAGAAAGACCTAGCCAGGCTTGGCCGCCTCGTGGGTGATCTCTCCGGCAGCCCGATCCGCTAGCGCGGCACAGGCTCTAGTCCGGCCCCGGCGGCTCGAGAAGGCCGTGCTCCACGAAGCTGAAATATCCCTCCGACGAGAAGATGAGGTGGTCGAGGAGCGCGATGCCGAGGGTGTCCGCCGCGCTTTTGAGGCGCGCGGTGATGTCCCGGTCCTCGGCGCTCGGCACGAGGCGGCCTGAAGGATGGTTGTGGGCCACGATGACCGCGCAAGCGCGATCGGTAATCGGGTCGGCATATACTTCCCTCGGATGGACGACCGTTCTATTAACAAGCCCGATCGAGACGACGCGCGCGGCGATGAGCTCGTGAGCGCCATTAAGGGAACAACAGATGAAGCGCTCCTGCTTGCGGTCCGACCAATGCGCGACTATTGGCCAAACGTCGGCGGGCTTCGTGACTTTCCTGTCCTGGGCCCCGTAGAGCCTGCGCCCGAGTTCCAGGGCCGCGCAGATAGCACTGGCCTTCGCCTTGCCCATGCCCGCCAGGGCGCCGAGCTTTTCGGGACCAGGCGAAAGCCCTCCCGATGCATCCATCAGGTCGAGGACGTCCCGGGCGAGTTCCCGGACGTTCTTGCCGCGCATGCCGGTACCGAGAAGCGCGGCGACGAGCTCGGCGTCAGAGAGAGATGCGGCTCCTTCCTGGGCGAGGCGCTCTCGTATATGCGGCTGGGTCTCGGTCGTATGTTTTCCCGAGTCGTATAGACAGTCCTGGGACATGGTTTCCCCCTTCCCCCCCCCTACGCGCTTGGCCTTATAGGACGATTGAGAGGCTTTGATAAAAAAGTGCTCTATCGCTCATTTCGTTTGCGACTTTATCGGCGATTGACTATATTTACAGCCGTCCGCAGTTTGTGCAGCGCTTATGCGGCCGGTTCGGCCGATCACAATCCAGAGCGAAGGAGAGGGGAATGAAAAGCCTAAAGGGTAGCCAGACCGAGAAGAATCTCATGGCGGCATTCGCCGGTGAATCGCAGGCGAGGAATAGGTATACGTATTTCGCCTCGAAAGCCAAGGAAGAGGGTTTCTTTCAGATTTCCCTCATATTCGAGGAAACGGGGAATCAAGAGAAGGAGCATGCAAAGCGCCTTTTCAAGTTCATGGAGGGCGGCGAGGTCGCCATTTCCGCTTCGTTCCCGAACGGTGTGATCGGCTCGACCAGGGACAACCTCCTTGCGGCCGCAGCGGGCGAAAACCATGAATGGAAGTCTATGTATCCCGATTTTGCGAAAAAGGCCCGAGAGGAAGGCTATGAGGCTATCGCTACAGTCTTCGAGGCGATCACTGTCGCCGAAAAGCAGCATGCGAAACGCTACGAGAAGCTCGCGGCCAATATCGATGCGGGCAAGGTCTTCAAGTCCGACAAGACCGCTGTGTGGCGCTGCCTCAACTGCGGTTACCTTTTCGAGGGGACGGAGCCGCCCAAGGCTTGTCCCGCCTGTGCGCACCCTCAGGGGTATTTCGAGCTCCTCGGCGAGAATTGGTAAGGAGATAGATATGGCAAAGAAACTGCAAGTTCTCAAATGCGATTCCTGTGGAAGCATAGTCGAGGCCTTGCACGAGTCGGGCTGCGATCCTGTATGCTGCGATAAGCCCATGAGGCTCCTGGCCGAGAACTCGACCGACGCGGCGAAGGAGAAGCATGTGCCTGTCATCGAGTCCCGAGCCGACGGTACACTCGTCAAAGTGGGTTCGATCGCTCACCCCATGGAGGCCGATCACTACATCGAGTGGATCGAACTGCTCGTCCATTCCGCCGACGGGAGCGCCTCGGCCTCGTATCGCGCTTTCCTCAAGCCTGGAGACAAGCCTGAAGCCCTCTTCCCGGTGAAGGGCGGAATGCTCGAAGCCCGGGAATACTGCAATAAGCACGGCCTTTGGAAGGCCTAAAGACGGAAGGAGACGAGCATGAAGAAGTACGTGTGCGACGTGTGCGGCTATGTCTACGATCCCGCGGTCGGCGATCCAGACGCGAAAGTTCCTGCGGGAACCGCATTCGAGAAGTTGCCCGATGATTGGGTGTGCCCGCTCTGCGGCGCTTCCAAGGAAAGCTTCTCGCCGGCATAATGGAGCTTAAGGCGGAGGCCTTTGAGCCGCTCGATTGAGCGCTTGAGGCCTCCACTCCAACCATTTTCTTAGCGGAGTAACCAGATGCTATCGCGCGAGAATTTTATCTTCACTATAGGCTACGACGGAGAGTCCGCAATCGTCGATGGACGCGCCAAGCGGCAGTACGGCAAGCTTTCGACCATGGAGCTTGCCGAGGAAGGACTCTATCGAACGGCCTTCGCCTCCGCCTTCTACGACCTGGAGAAAGATCCCAAGCAGATGCAAGACTTCATCCAGTTCTTCAACGGAAAGGCGGGCACTTCCTACACAAAGACCGAGGAGCTTCAGCGCCTCTTCGGCTTCAATGTCGAGGATGTATCGCGGACGATCATTCTCTGATTCGTCAGAAGACCTCGGCTATCGTGCACTTAAGGTACCTCGACTCCCCATAGCCCGAGACTATGGGGTGATCGAGGTCCTGAGTCCTCTCCTCCAGTATCCTGATCCTCCGTCCCGAGTCGGCGGCCGCTTCCTCGAGCATGCGGGCGAAGAGCTCGGGTCCGAACCAGTGCGAGCATGAGCAGGTCACGAGTATCCCCCCATCGTCGAGGAGTTTTATGGCCCTGAGGTTGAGCTCCTTGTAGCCTCGCTTGGCCCCTTCGACCGAGGCGCGGTTTTTCGCGAAGGCAGGCGGGTCGAGGACGACAAGGCCGAACTTCTCGCCTTTACGCTGGAGTTCGTGCAGAAAGTCGAAGGCGTTGGCCTCCCGCGCCTCGACCAAAGATCCTAGACCGTTCCGGGCCGCGTTGGCCGCTACCGCGGCGACCGCTTCGGCGGAGGAGTCGACGGCGAGGACGCTCGTCGCTCCCGCGCGGGCGCAGGCCAGGCCGAAGCCGCCCGCGTTGCAGAATGCGTCGAGAACTTTGCGGCCCTGTGCGTAGCGCGCGGCCGCCGCGCGATTGGACCTTTGATCGAGGAACCAGCCGGTCTTCTGCCCTTCGAGGAGGTCGACTCCGAAGGAGAGGCCGTTCTCTTCGATAAGGATGCGGCCAGGCACTTTCCCCGCGACGATGCCGACCGTGGACGGCAGACCTTCCAGCTTGCGCACTGGCGCGTCGCTGCGCTCCGCGATGCCTGAGACCGGGAAGACCTCGGCGAGAGCTTCGAGGATGAGGGATCTGCGCTTATCGACCCCGAGACAAAGGAATTGGGCAGTAAGCCAGGTGCCCGAGCGGCCAGGCTTCTGTCCTTCAGCGCTCGTATCGATTCCGACAAATGAGTCGATGATAAGGCCTGGCAGTCCGTCGGCCTCCCCGAAGACAAGCCTCATGCTCTGACGCTTGGGGTCGAAGAATCGCCGCCTATAAGCGAGGGCTTTGCTCAATATTTCGATGAAGAAACTCTTGTCGGCAGGCCTAACTGTCCTCGAGTAAATACGTGCGCGGATTTTTGATGCAGGGTTATAGAAGGCCGAGCCGAGAGATCGGTGGCGGGCATCGAGAACTTCGATCTCCGCTCCGCTTTCGCATTCGCCCTCGATTTTAGCTATCTCGTTGTCATAGACCCAGGGATGCCCGGCCCGGATGCGGTCTTCTTCCCTCGGCTTTAAGATTATCTTCGCGGTTTCCATACCGCGAGACTACACGCGTTACTGCGGAGGGACAAGCGGGATCGCGTTGTCTCAGCGATCCCTTGGGCCTATTTTACGAATCCTGCAAGAATGTTTTACTTATACCTTCTCCCTACGATCCAGAGGGAAACAAGGATTACGACGTTCCAGGAAATGTTATAGAGCCACACAACTGTATTGGGCTTGAGAAATGATTCTCCCAATAAGAATGTCATGACGATATAGACTGCCCAGAGCACGAAAAGAACAAGCGATAGTAATTTCGTCAGATCTGCGGACAGAGCGATGAAGAGCCCGAGAACGAGGATTGAGCCCATGACGATTTCGACGACCGCCATGACCATCCTGAGAGTATCATCGCGACCGAAGAAGCGGGCGAATTCGCTCAGTTTCGAGCTGTAGTCGCCCAGGCTCATAATGCCGAGCATGAGAAAGAAGATGCCCAGGCATAGCTGAAGGAAGAATCCTGAATCGAAAAACGGTGCAGATCTCTTTGTCATATGCTCTCCTGTATCCATTAGTGGGACATTCCCGTAATGATACCGCGGATATGGGGTAGCGTCATTTCCTCGAAATGCATCTTTCCTCGCTCCTTCGCTTCAAGATACTCTAGCGGCATGAACGTCGATCTCATCGCGATAGACCTTGATGACACACTACTCAGAGCAGACCTGACCATCTCCGACAAAAACAAGCGTGCGCTCGCGAGGGCCGCCGCCGCGGGCATCCGCGTCGTCCTCGCTTCAGGGCGCAACGTCCATTCCATGCGTGCATACGCGGAGGAATTGGGCCTGCTCGGCCCGGGCGACTACATGATCTGCTCGAATGGAGCTGAGATCCTGCACTCACGCTCGACGCGCATCCTCGACGAGCGCCGTCTATCTCCCGAGCTCTGTCCCGAGATCGCCAGAGCGATCGAGGAAAGGGGCTTCCCCTGGCAGATTTATGAAGAGGGCATCATCCACGCGAGCCGCGCGAACGCGTGGGCTCTCAAGGACTCCCGGCTTTCCGGACAACCGGTCATCCTCGTGGAAGACCGTGAGGATTTTTTCGCGCGTGGGCTCTTGAAGTTCGTAGTACCCGGGGAACCAGAGGCGATCTTTGCCTTAGTGGGGGAGCTTTCTGCCCTCTTCGCCGGGCGGGCGATCGTCTTCACGTCGAAGCCGTATTTCCTCGAGATTATACCGCTCGATGCGGACAAAGGATCCGCTTTAGTGCGCCTGTGCGATATGCTTGGCCTCTCGCTCTCCAGCGCCATGGCTATCGGAGACGCGATGAACGATCTCGGCATGGTGAAGGCGGCCGGCTTCGGCTGCGCGCCGGCGAATGCCATCCTGGAAGTCAAGGCTGCGGCGCGCTATGTTTCTGAACTGACGAACGACGAGGATGCGGTAGCCGATCTCGTTGAGCGCATCGCCCTTCGCGGCGCCAGCTCGTAGGCTACCGGTCCCTCGCCAACAGCGATTCACGGAGGGCGATCATGTCGCAAGATATTCATCAGCTCGGCGCACGCCACTGCTATGCGTGCATCCAGTGGGACGGCGCGCGGAGCATCGACCATGAGGCGAAGACGATCCGGGCCGATATCGGGTCCGAGGGGCGCTGCCTCGCCAAGCACCAGAGCATGAGGGGCACGCACGTCTGCGAGCTCTACTTCCCGCTCAAATAAGAGCGGGAAGGGCGGCTTCGTTTAGGCGGTCTCTTCCTCGCCATCGCCCCCGAAGAGCGAACGTTCTTCCTCCTTCGCGAACTGGGCCGAGTAGAGCCGCCTGTAATACCCGCCCGCGGCCATGAGCTCCTCGTGTCTTCCTTTCTCCGCAACCTTGCCGTTCTTCATGACGATGATGAGGTCGGCCTCGATTATGGTGGACAGTCTGTGAGCTACGACGAAGCTGGTCCGTCCGGCGAGCACGGCCTCGATAGCGTCCTGCACGAGGCGCTCGGTCTCGGTGTCCACCGAGCTCGTCGCCTCGTCGAGGACGAGTATCGCGGGGTCGGCGAGTATGGCCCTGGCGAGCGAGACGAGCTGCTTTTGCCCGGTGGAAAGGAGCAGCCCCCCTTCGCCGACCTGGGCTTCGTAGCCGCCATCTAGGCCGGGCATGCCGGGACCGCCCATGATGAAGTCATGAGCTCGCGCGGCGCGAGAGGCGGCCTCGACCTCATCGTCGCTGGCGTCGAGTCTCCCATAGCGGATGTTGTCACGCACCGTCCCCGAGAAGAGGTAGGGCTGCTGGAGGACGTAGCCCAAGTTCCCGTGAAGCAATGAGAGTGGAAGCTCGCGGTAGTCGACGCCATCGATGAGGATGCGGCCTTTGGTCGGCTCATAGAAGCGGCAGGCGAGATTGACGATCGTGCTCTTCCCTGAGCCGGTCTCGCCCACGAGAGCGATGGTCTGTCCCCGCTCGACGCGGAGGTTGAAGTCGGAGAGGACTTCGCGCTTCTTGTCGTATGCGAACGATACGTGCTCGAACTCGACTGTGCCGTGGAGTTTCTTCCTTTCGCCGGAGGCGGCGAGCCTGCGCTCGAGAGCCTTGGCCGCCGGGCCGTCGACGATCTCGCTCTCGGTCTTGATGAGGCCAATGACGCGCTCGGCCGAGGCCTGGGCGTACTGGAGGTCGGCGATTACCCGCGCGAGGTCGGTCGCAGGGTCGAAGAAGCGGCTCGCGCTCGAGACGAAGGCGGTGAGCACTCCTACGGTGAGGCCCCCGACGAGGACAAGCTCGCCGCCCTTCCAGAGCGAGAGGCTCGTGCCGATGCAGCCGAGGAACACGACGAGAGGGAGATATACGGCCGAGAGCATTGCCTGCCGGACCGAGGCCTTGCGCATCGTCTCGGATAGCCTTCGGAAGGCTACGCCCTGGCGCTCTTCGGCGACGAGGGTCTTCACGGCGCGCACGCCGCGAATGTTCTCGGAGTAGGCGGCCGTGAGCCGCGAGTTGTGTCGCCTAACCTCGCGGGAGCGCTCGAGTATGCCACGCTCGAAGAATACGGATGCCACGATGAGGGGCGGCAGCGCAGAGAGGGCTATAAGGCCGAGCCTCCAGTCGGTCGCGAGCATGATGATCGCGGAGAGGAGCATCATGAAGCTGCCCCACACGAGGTCGACCATGCCCCAGGTGATGATGTCCGCGATCCTGCCCACGTCGCTCGTGAGCCGCGCGGTGATCCAGCCCGCGCTTGTCCTGTCGAAGTACGAGAAGGAGAGATTTTGCAATTTTTTGAAGGCCGCGGCGCGGATGCCATAGTTCATTCCCATCTCGACGCGGCCCCCGAAGACGTGAAAGAACCGAATCGCGGCCGCCTGGGCTGCCATGAGGGCGCCATAGACGACGATGAAGGGCGCGAGTTTATCGAGCCTGCCCGCGATGGCTATATGGTCGACCGCCCAACCGGTGAGGAATGGCTGGACCGCGTCGACCGCCGCGACGAAGGCCATGATCGCACAGAGCGCGACGAAGTCCTTCTTGTAGGGGGCTGCGTACTTGAGCAATTCCCTCCAGAGCGAGAAATTGATGTTCTGCTTAGCGTCTATTTCTTCCATTTCCCTGTATCTCCCATACCCGCCTATAGAGGCCTGCCTTCGCCACGAGCTCCTCGTGGCTGCCTATGTCGGCGACGCGGCCTGACTCGAGGATGACGATCCGGTCGGCCGCCATCAGCGTAGTAATCCTATGCGCGACGATGATGGTCGTAGGGGGGAGTCCCGATTCTTCCCTTTGCCGCGCCGCGTCCCTCGAGAGAGAACGCCTGACCATTGCGTCCGTCTCCGTGTCGAGGGCCGAGAGCGTGTCGTCCAGCACGAGGACGCTCGGCCTCTTAGCGAGCACGCGCGCGAGTGCGAGCCTTTGGCGCTGGCCGCCTGAGAGGGTCACGCCCTCCTCGCCGACCGCCGTGCTCCAACTCGTGTCGAAGGAGGAGACTACGCTTTCAAGGGCCGAGATATGAGCCGCGCGCCCGAGCTCGGCGTCGTCCAAGGGGCCGGAACCGAGCTCCACGTTCTCGCGCAAGGACCGCGAGAAGAGGTAGGGTTCTTGTAGCACAAGGCCGACTTTCTGGCGCAGCCGCCTACGGTCCATATCGCGGATGTCGACGCCGCCTAGCCGTATCGAGCCGGAGCTCGGGTCCACGAGGCGGACCAGGGCGGCGGCTATGGTCGACTTGCCCGAGCCGGTCCGGCCGAGGATGGCGACGGTCTCTCCGCTCTCGACGGTAAAGCTGACGTCGTCGAGGATCTTTTTGCCTGCCTCGTATTCGACCGTGAGCCCGTCGAACTCTATGCGCTCGCCCGCATCGCTCCGACATGGAAGCCTTGTCGCGACCGCCGAAGGGGCTTCGCCGTCGCAGTCCCCGGCGCAGATCTTGTCGCCCGAGTATTCGTCCGGCGCGTTCAGGACCTGCGTTATGCGACCGAGCGAAACCATGGCCTTGCTCACTTCCGTGAGGGTGCGGCCGAGCTGGCGCACGGGCCATAGGATACGGCCGACATAGGCGATGAAGGCGAGATAAGTGCCCGTGGACAGGGCGCCTATCGCTACAGTTCTCGCGCCGACCGCGATCGTCGCCGATTCCTGAGCGGCGCAGAGGAGGACCGATATGCCCCAATACCAGCCGAATAGCGAGATGAGGTCTCTGGTCTTCCCCGTGAAGAAGCGATTCTTTTCGTCGAAGCGCTCGATCTCGAAGTCCTCTCGGGCGAAGGCCCGCACGACGCGGATGCCGTGGAGGTTCTCCTCGAGCACATGGGTGAGGCTGGCCTCTGCCTCGTCGGATACCAGGAAGGCCTTCTGAATCTTCCTATAAAAGAAGAAAGAAAAAGCGAAGACTACCGGCACGACCGGAACCGATACGAGGGTCATGGGGATGTCGATGCTCGCCATCATCACAACGGTGAGGACTAGGAGGGCGACCGCGCGCCCAACGTCCTCTACCTGCGTAGCGAGGAGGCGTCGCACTGTGTCCATGTCGCTCGTCGAGCGCTGAACGAGGTCTCCCGCGCTCATCGTGCTGAAATAGGAGGCAGGCAGGGCGTCTATGTGCGCAGCGAGACTGTCGCGGAGGTTCTTCGTCGTCCGCTCTGCGGCATAGGCGGAGAGCGCTCCCTTCAAGAAAGAGAACAGCGCGTTGACGAGGCTCGTCGCAAGGAGGGCCAGAGCGCAGAGCCAGAGGTTCTTGGCGAGGTAGGAAGTCCCGCCGAGGGCCGCGAGTGCGGAGGCGAAGGGCTCCGGCAGGTCCGGGGCTTTCTTCGCGAGTACGGAGTCAAGCGTGAATCGCAGAACTAATGGGTCGAAAAGCGAGACGAGCGCCGCCAAAACGACGCAGAGAAGGGCGAGGACGAAGACCGAGCGTACGCCGGCCATCGCCCGCCACAGTACAGTGAGCGGCCGCGAGGGCATACTGAAACCGCCTTAAGTATTTGACCGGTCGAAGAGCGCGTTATGTGCGCCGATTCGACGGTGGGCGCCGGTTTTAAGCAACTACCGGCTCGTTGTTGTTGGAGAGACCGCTGCGGGCAGGGACTCGAGGCGCGATCTGCCTATGGAGGCTGCGCGCCCTAGGAGCTGGACCTGCCGCTTGTCAGCAGGCGGCCATGAACCTGAAGGACCGAGCCACGCGACCAGTAGTAAAATCGAACATAGCCAGGCCCTCCTTCGGACTTAGTTGATAAGATAATTGACGTTAGCCGAAGCGTTCTAGAGCCGTCAAGTCCCTGAACAGTTATAAAGGTATGCTGGTTTACAATTTGGCCGACCCTGCCGAAAATGATATGGGATGGTATACATGAAGCGAAGCATCGTCTTTTTTGCCCTGTGCCTGTCTTTATCCGCGGCTGCATGGGCGGAGCTCGAGTACAAGGGCCTCGATCTCGGTAGGGACGACAGTCTCCTCTTCTCCGCGGAGACCGAGCTGCCAGGCGACGGGACTTACGACACACTCTTCGCCGCCGACTTAGGCGGATCGGGCGTCGCACAACTCACGGTCTTCCCCGAGCGTGTCAGCCTCGTCGAAGGCGGTTCGCGGCTCCAAGTGCAAAATCGCTTTGGTCTTTTCCGTAGCGATCGAACGCTCTCAGGGCTGACTCCCGTCTCAGGCTATCCCGCATTCGCTCGGGGGTCTTCGGTACGGCAGGGCAGGCTCCTGCCCAGCTCCGCCAGCCCTGACGGCGCCTATATCCTGTCGTTGACACCGACTTCTTCCGCCTACGCGAGACTCGTCCTCTTCGACGCGGCCAAGAGCACGGAGATCGTAGTCGCATCCGGCGTCGGCTACTCGATCGATGAATTGCCCGCCCGCTGGTCGCCGGATTCGCGCAACTTCGCTTACGCGAAGGACGGCTCGATCTATTACTACAGCATCGACCAGCTCTCCGGCTCTCGGGTCCTCGACGAGGAATATCGAAGGATAGGGGACGGCCGCATCCAGTGCGTGCGCTGGGCCTCCGATGGTTCGCTTTTCTACCTCAAGGGGAACTCCCTCTTCCGCATCCTTCCCGCCGAGTTTTTCACGCAAGCCCTCTACCGCGGCTTCGCGGGCATGGGCGTCCTCGCAGGGAAGACCCCCTTCGCCTTCGATCCGAACTTCGACGATTTCTGGGTCTCCCGCGACGCCTCGCGGATCATGCTCTGCAAGGGTGGACGCAACCTCTTCCTCATTTACCTCGATCCCGACGATTTCGGGTCCGACCCCCGCGTGACCGCCCTGCCGTACCTCTTTCTCCAGGGCAATACGATGGTCCGCGATATCATCTGGCCATCGGGCGGCATGGTGACGGTCTTTACCGGCTCGCTCCGCGATGGCTCGCGATACTCAGGCGCCTATCGGCTGTCGGCGCCCTCTGACCCTGCATCGATCGGCCTCGCGCCTGCGGTGCAAGAGCTCGACGCCAAGGAGGCCCTCGAGCTCGTTCTCTCCCCCGATGAATCGAAGGTAGCGGTCGTGACGAGCTCGGGCGTGACCGTGCGAAACTACGACGATTGGTCGTTGCGCTATTCCGTGAAGGCTCCCGGAGCCCTTCATGCCCTGTGGCTGTCCGAGGATCGCATCGTTGTCGCGGGAAGCTCCCTCATCGAGGCCATAGCCCTGTCTTCGGGACAAAGGAGCCTCATCGCCCTTTCGCAGATCGAGAAGTATGGCCGCTCCGACGACGGTTTCTTCTACGCCCAGGCCGGGGGAGTCCCCTACCGCCGTCCTGCGCTCTCAGGCGAGGCCATCGGCAAGGCGGCAACCTCGGCGCAAGGAACGAGTGGGTGGACTCCTGTCGCCTCCTATGCGGCGGCCAACGCCTCGACGAGCTCGCCTGATTACCGCGTCTACCTCGATTCTCTCGCCGCCAGTCCCTACCGCAACAACCTCATGGTGCGCTCTATCAAGGCCCTCGGCACGCGGCCCCTTTTCCCGCCGCCTCAGACGAGCTACGCCGCCTTCCCCGATCGCGACGAGAGCCGCTCGGGCGCGGCCTTCGACCATGGATCGCGCATCAGGCGGCGTGAGCTCGCCCTCGTCTTCGACGCCATTGACTCGTCCGAAGGCCTCGTGCACGTACTCAATGTGCTCAAGGATTACGGTGTCACGGCGACCTTCTTCGTCAACGGCGAGTTCGTCCGGCAGAGTCCCGGCGCCGCGCGGCTTCTCGCGAGCTCAGGCAACGAAATCGGCTCGATGTTCTTCTCGGCGGTCGATCCTACCGACTCCCGCTTCAAGATCGACAACGAATACGTGCGCAGGGGCCTTGCGCGCGCTGAGGACGAGTGGTTCGCCGTGACGGGCAAGGAGCTCTCCCTGCTCTGGCATACGCCATATTACACCGTCAATTCCGATATCATCGCCGCTGGTGCCTCGATGAACTATCTGTATGTCGGCCGCGATATCGATCCCATGGATTGGGTGACACGCGCCGACGTTGCGCGCATGCCCGGCGCCTACATCGACGCGCACCGCATCGTGGAGAAAATCATCGCCCAGGCGAAACCCGGCTCGATCATCCCGATACGCCTCGGCATCCCCGACGGAGGGCGCGAGGACTACCTCCACCGAGAGCTCGGCCTCCTCCTCGACGGCCTCGTCGGCCAGGGATATCAGATCGTTCCCGTCTCTACACTTATCGAGCACGCGAATTGAGGAGTCGGAGGGCTATGCAAGGAGATATTAGCGGGAATCCTGTGATTCCCGGTGTCAGAGGATTCGAGCTCAAGCCTGGCGACGTAGCTTTCGCCGTAGAGGCGAAAACGGCTGAAGCTGCCGCTATTGCGGCCAGCCCCGAGTCCGGAGGAGCTGCGTGGGGCAGCGCGGTTATCGGCCAGCCGAGAGCCCTCGAAGCCCTGCGCATGGGCGTACGGGTACGAGCCAAAGGCTACAATGTCCATGTATCCGGGTCTCCGGGAACGGGCAGGCGCACTGCCGTTCTCCGCGTCCTCGCCGAAGAGCCGGCCTCTACCGAGCTGCTGCGCGATCTTGTCTATGTCTATAATTTCAACTCCCCCCTCGAGCCGACCGCCCTCGTCCTTCCCGCAGGAGCGGGCAAAGCTTTCAAGCGCGACCTCCACCGTATGGTCGAGGCTCTAAAGCGTATCGTCCGTCTCCAGGTCGAGAGCGCTTCTGTCCACAAGGACGAGGAAGCCTCGTCGCGCGAGTTTGAGGAGAAAGAGAACGCACTTCTGGCTTCTCTCGAGTCAGAGCTCCTTGCCGATGGCTTTAAGCCTGTACAGATAGAGGCTGATGGCGGTGTGGCCATGGATATCGTTCCAGTCACAGAGGGACAGACTCTTAGCGACTCTGATGAGGGATTCGAGGCTCTTCAAGCCAAAGTGACTTCAGGCGAGATGACACAGGAATCGTACGACGAACTTAGGCGGCGCTGGTACGGGTATATGGATAAAATGAAGCGGCTTTTCGCCGATCTCAGGCGCGGCCGCATCGAGCTCGAGGCCAAGAACGAGGAACTGCGCGAGCGTCTCCTTGCCCCCCAAGTCGCCGCAGAAACCTCTCTACTCGCCGAAAGGTGGCCTGACCCTAAGGTTAAGGCTTGGGTGGCAGCGCTCGAGAAGGACATTATGGGGCATCTCTTCCTCTTTACAGAGGATCGGGAGGGGGCTGTCCCTAAGCGTCCTAAGCGTCAGGGAATGCCTGCTCTAGCCCGATATGGCGTAAATCTCGTCATAGACCGAGAAGGACTTCTCTCGGCTCCTGTCATCATCGAGAATCATCCGAGCGCCGCCAACCTTTTCGGCACGATCGAGCCCAAACCTGACGATGAGGGCGACACACGTACGGCATATTTGCGCATCAGGGCTGGCTCCTTTCTTCGCGCTTCGGGTGGATTCCTCGTGCTCAGGGCCGAGGATGTCTTAGCCGATGAGGAGGCGTGGCTGAGGCTCAAGCGCGCTCTTCAAGACGGCCGCGCCGATATTCAGGGGCGCGACACTCCTCTTGGTCCGGCAGGATGGCTCAAGCCCGAGGCTCCGAACGCGGACGTGAAGGTCGTCATGATCGGCGGAGAATCGAGCTACGATATCCTCTATCAAACGGATCCTGATTTCCAGAAGCTCTTCAAGGTCCATGCCGAGTTCGACTCTTCGATGCCGATGGATGCGGCTTCTCTCCGCGACTATGCGGCCTTTGCCCGACGTGTCTCAGACGACGAGGGGCTCTTGCCGCTCGCCCCGAGCGCCTTGGCGGCGGTCGTCGAGCAGGGCGCGCGCCTCGCCGAGTACCGCAACCGACTGTCCACTCGCTTCGGCGCCATAGCCGATCTCCTCCGCGAGTCTGACTATCGAGCGCGCCTCTCGGGCGCGCTCGAGATAGGCGCCGCCGATGTACGCGGGGCTGTCGAAGCTCGATCTCACCTCGCGAATCTCCCCGAGGAAAAGCTCGAGGACATGATGGCTTCGGGCGAGATCATACTCCAGGCTTCCGGCACGGCGGTGGGCAGGGTCAACGGCCTCGCGGTCCACGACCGCGGCTACTACGCCTTCGGAATGCCCGCCGTGATCTCGGCTCAGGTGAGCCCCGGCGAGGGCGGCGTCATCAACATCGAGGGCGAGTCCGGTCTTTCCGGCGAAATCTACGATAAGGCGGTCCTCATCGTAGAGGGTTTTTTGCGCAGCCACTACGCGCGCGACTTCCCTCTCGCGGTCACCGCGAGCATCTGCTTCGAGCAGTCTTACACTGCGGTCGAGGGCGACTCGGCCTCCTCTACCGCGGTCTACGCCCTGCTTTCCGCGATCGCCGATATCCCCCTGCGGCAGGACATAGCGGTCACCGGCTCCTTGAACCAGCTCGGCCAGGTGCAACCGGTCGGAGGGGTCAATGAGAAGATCGAAGGCTTTTACCGAGTATGCTGCCATGCCGGGCTTTCGGGGACACAGGGCGTAATGATCCCCCGTAGGAACATCGTCAACCTTACCCTTTCGCGCGAGGTGCAGGATGCCGTCGCCTCCGGTTTTTTCCATATTTGGGCTGTATCGACGATCGATGAGGGAGTCTCAGTACTGACGGGGATGAGCGCGGGTTCGTCCGACGTCCGTGGCGATTTTCCACCCGACTCGTTCAATGGGAAAGTGAGGCGCGAGCTCCTTCATATGGCACGAACGGTGAAGAGCTATCAAGGCTAAAGTTCGCGTGGGCCGTCGGCAGGGGCTTTCGCCCAAGGGCCTGTTGAAAAGCAGCGGAAACGGCATTAGTATGGCTGCAATAATGGTGAATAAATAAAGTTGAAAGGTGGCGCGCATGGGCGCAAGCGAACTCGTAGTGGATGTCGCCAAAATCAAGCGGGCGGCGCACAACGCTATAGCGTTGAACATCCTCACCTACACTCTCCCGCACGATATTGAAGTTTATATAGAAGAGGTCCTGGACGTCTTCCTGTCCGAGCTCGGCCAGAAGCGGCTTAAAGACTACCTCGTCTATTGCCTGCGCGAACTCGCGGTCAATGCGAAGAAAGCCAATACCAAACGCGTCTATTTCGAGTCGCGCGGCCTCGATATAAACGATCCCGATCAGTACGAGGAAGGGATGACAGCCTTCAAGCAGGACACGATGGACAATATCGCCTGGTACCTGCAGAAGCAGAAGGAGAAGGGATATTACGTCAAGGTCATCTTCCAGGCGAAGGGCCCGAATATCATCCTCGAGGTCAGGAACAACGTCGAGATCAACAAGAAGGAATACGTTCGCATTCACGATAAGCTTGCGCGCTCGCGCAAGTACGAGAGCCTCGAGGAGGCGATGCAGCAGGTCCTCGATCCCTCGGAGGGCGCTGGCCTCGGTCTCGTGATCCTTGTCCTCATGCTCAAGAAGATCGGCCTCGACGAGGAGTGCTTCGACATCTGGGCCGAGAACGGAGAGACGGTCGCCCGCATCACGGTACCCGTGGCTGCGGCTCACGTCGAGGCTGTATCCACACTGACCGATCAGATCGTCAGTTCGATCACGAGCCTGCCCCAGTTTCCAGAAAACATAGTACAGATCCAGCGGCTTATCGCCGACCCTGACAGCCAGATCGTCGATATTGCTCGCTACATCTCCACTGATCCTGCGATGACGGCCGACCTCCTCAAACTCGTCAATTCAGCCGCCTACATGATGGCGAAGAAAGTCGACAACATCGTCGATGCTGTGAAGCTCGTGGGCCTTCGGGGCATTAAGAACCTCCTGTACTCCTATGGCACCTTCAAGATCCTCGACGACGGAGGGGCGGACAAGAAGAAGCTCTGGGACCATTCATACCGAGCTGCCTACTACGCCTTCAACCTGGCGAAGAACTTCAAGGCGAACGTCAAAGGGCTTTTGGACGATGCCTACGTCGGCGGCATGCTTCATGACATGGGGAAGATCATATTCTCCTCGGTCCACCCCGATCTGCTTGAAAAGATCCGGGGCTTCTGCAAGGACAAAGCGATCCCATCGGATACCTTCGAGGGGATCGTCGGCGGCATGAACCACGCCGAGATCGGCGCTCGCATAGCGGAGAAGTGGAACTTTCCCGATTCCCTCGTGGCCGCGATTCGCTATCACCACGAGCCAAGCCTCGAGCCGGGCGACCATCGCGACGTGGTCCACGTCGTCTACCTCGCTAACATCTTTTGCGAATACGAGGCGGGCGAGGTGAGCTACGAGCAGATCGAGCCCTCGGCCCTCCAAGACTACGGCTTCACGAACGAGAAGCAGTTCAAGACTGTCGTGGAAAAGATGTCCGAAGGATTCAGGCTCGAGTCCAGCCGTGCGGCCCGCGATACAGTCGGTAAGAAATAGCGGAGGCCCGGGGCGCGCTATAGCGCATCCAGGAAGAGCATGAGGTATTGCTGGACCCCGCCGAAGTAACCCTTCTCGAGCGCCGCTGCGGCGGTGCCGATATAACGATAATGCCAGCTTTCCCATTTGTAGCCGGTGACCTCGGACATCCCCTTGGGGAAGGATAGCGAGAACCCGAAGCGCCACGCGTTTGACGAAAGCCAGCGGCTCGCCTTCGTTTGCGCGAAGGCCTCGGTAATCGAGCCGAAGTCGACGGCCGTCCCCAGTTGATGCTGCGAATGTCCCGGCCGCGCGACGCTTGCCTCTGTTTCTGCCTCGCCGTCCGAGGCGAGCGTCCGGTTCCAGACTTCGGCCTGGTATTCGTAGGAGCGGTAGCTCGACGAGACGAGGAGGCTCACGTTTTCTGCTTTCGCCGAGCGAGCCATGGCCTCGAGCGCGCACAGTGCCGCTTGGCGAAGTCGGAGCCCACTACGCGATTGCGGGACTTCTGACCCCGCGAGCGCGATGAGATCGGCTGGAGCGTAGCCACTAGGTAGCGCCTTGGCTTTGTCTACGCGATAAAGCAGCATAGAATCGGAGGCTCGATCCGCAAGTACTTTTGCGAGCCCTGCCATGAATTGCCTTGGCGTTGCGTCTATCCTCGCTTGAATGGCAGCCTTTGCTGTATCTGAAATCTGCGTCGAGGCGAGAGCCTGGCGAATCATATCGAGGTTCAGCTCTGCGCTCCAGGCTAGTCCGTTGGCGGCGGCGCATAAGGCCAGCAATGATAGACAGCGCTTGAAGCATCGCAGGTATGAATACATCGCCTCAGTATAGTTAAAGTCTGAATTCGAAAAAAGCGGGCGATTAAGGGTCTGACTTGTTGGCTCTCTAATGGAGAGTATGCTTTCTTTTAGCGAATTGCTTTTCACGCTCACATTCCTAACATGAAGACGTGACTGAGCTCCATCGCTTGTTGGCTAGGAATATGAAGCGCTACCGAATCCATTTCGGCATCTCGCAGGCGGAGCTTGCCGAGCGCGCGGGCCTCTCCGTTGGTTATGTCGGTGAAGTAGAGATGGCGAGGAAATTCCCTTCGCCGGAAAAGCTCGAAGCGATCGCGAAAGTATTCGAGGTACGCGCTTTCCGCTTGCTAATGGGCCCGGAGGATGTCACCGATGCGATGGGGCCGGATGCGGTCTACGAAACTGCCGAGAAACTGAAGAAAATACTCTCTGACGAGATCGATGAATTCGTTCGCGATGCAGACCCAAACAAGCCTAAACCGCCTCCGGTCTTTTACGATGAACGGGGGAAGCGTATTCGGGGAAGATGAGCTATTGAGTTCGCTTTATCGAGCCCCTCGCTATGTTGGTTGATTCGCAGGCGGGTCCATACCCCGCAGTTTACTGCGTAGTTCTCTTTTTCCGCGCAAGGGTATGGACTCGCATATAATCCAATACCTTGCAGAACGAACGATACCCCGGAGCTCCGGGGTCGTTCATTGACCTTGATGCTCCGTGCCTCATCCCGTAGGATACTCGCCTATGGCTTCGAAACAGAAGACCCTGATCTATCGCTGCGCGAACTGCGGGCATACCGAGCCTAAGTGGCTTGGCCGCTGCCCCGAGTGCGGGCAGTGGAATAGTCTACGCGAGTCGGCCCAGACTCAGGGCATGGTCGATAAGGCGGGTGAGACCTTCCCCTTGCCAATCATCTCCATCGACCCGGGAGAAGGCGCGCGAATTTCGACCGGACTGCCCGAGCTGGATCGCGTCCTCGGAGGCGGACTCATGCGGGGCTCGGCGACGCTCTTAGGCGGCGAGCCTGGCATCGGCAAGAGCACGCTTCTCTTACAGCTATGCGCTAAGGCCCAGACGAAGGGAAGGATCCTCTATGTGTCCGGCGAGGAATCGCCCGCTCAAATTAGGATGCGCGCTGATAGGCTGGGCGCCCTGCGAGAAGGGCTTGAAGTCTTCTGCTCGGGCGACTTGGGGCTTGTTCGTTCCACGCTTGACGCAATTAAGCCTTCGATCGCCGTGGTCGATTCGATCCAGACTCTCCGGGCGGACGAGGCTGGTTCGATACCCGGCACTGCGAATCAAATAAAATACTGCGCGCAGGAGCTCTCATCCTGGGCGAAGGCTCATGATGCGGCGCTAATCCTCGTCGCCCACGTTACCAAGGAAGGGCTCATCGCGGGGCCGAAGGCGGCCGAGCACCTCGTAGACGCAGTCCTCGGTTTCGAGCAGGGCGAAGGCGACATGCGCTTGCTGCGCGCGAGCAAGAATCGCTTCGGCAGCGCCGAAGAAGTCGGGCTTTTCCGGATGGGTGAGGCCGGTCTTCAGGAGGTCACTGATCCCTCTGGCCTCTTCTTAGTCAGGCGTGAGGAGGGGAGCGCGTTGCCTGCCGGGACGGCCGTCGCGCCCGTGCATGAAGGCTCGCGCGTCCTCCTCGTCGAGATCCAGGCCCTGACGGTCCCCGCAAAGGCCGGTCTCACGCGCGTATACTCCGAACGCATCGAAAACTCTCGCGTGAGCAGAATCGCCGCCGTCCTCGAAAAGCATACAGGCCTCCGGTTCTCGGACCAGGATATCTACGTCAATGTAGCGGGTGGCATGCGCCTTACCGAGCCGGGCATAGACCTCGCCCTCGCGTGCGCGCTGTATTCCGCTCGCTCAGACACCGCGCTGCCTGTGAATACGGCTTTAGCCGGGGAGCTGTCCCTTGCGGGAGAGCTCCGACCGGTGAGACAGATGCGCAGGCGCGTCAAGGCGGCAAACGCTTTAGGCTTTTCGCGACTTATCGGCCCTCCCGCGGAGGTCCTCGTCGAGGGTCAATCCATCCGGAGCGCGGAACCCTGGACGCGGGCTTCAGATATTCGAGGGGCGCTCAAAATCCTGTATGACTCTTAATCCCTGGGCGTGTCATTGGCCCAAACTTCCCATGCGCTACTCTTCGTACTATACTCATCCAGAAGAGGTGTATACCTGATGAAATTCGCCCATGATGGCCGGCGCTTGAGCGGTATAGTCGTTCCGCTTTCTGCGATACGAAGCGATTCTTCGCCCGGTTGTGGCGAATTCCCTGACCTTGAACGATTCGGCGATCTCGCCACCGTCTGGAACTGTGACCTCCTTCAGCTTCTGCCGGTCAATGATTCGGGATTCCAAAACTCTCCCTACTTCGCGTTGTCTGCCTTCGCTCTTCATCCGATTTACATCAAAATTGGAGCTTTACCAGAAATTTCTGTGGACCCTTCGGGGGACAAATTCCTTGCCGCTCAGGGCGAAAAGCTGCGCGCCGAGGCCCAAGCCCTCGTTGAGCGTTTTTCCAGCTCGGATCGCGTACCCTATGAGGAGCTGCTTAGGGCGAAGCTGGAGCTTTTACGGGGAATATGGTCCGCGGTGAACCCGACAAAGGTAAAGACGGGGAGCGCCCTCGATATAGAGCTCGATGCCTGGATCGCCACGAATCCTTGGATAAAGCGCTATGCAGCCTTTGTCGCCCTCAAATCGCAGAATGCGGAGCGGCCTTGGTGGGAGTGGTCTCGTTACGGCGATCCCACTCCTGAGGACATCGAGAATCTGTGGAGGGATAGAGCCCTTGTAGCAGAGTTGCGCTTCTGGGCTTGGCTCCAAATGCGAGCGGCCGGGCAGTTTTCGAAAGCTGCCAACTATCTCGCGGGCAAGGGTATCGCGCTCATGGGCGACATCCCAATCCTCATGAACAAGGATTCGGCCGATGTCTGGGCGCTGCGGCGCTTCTTCCGCTTGGATCTAGCCGCAGGCGCGCCGCCCGATATGTATGCGGCCCTCGGTCAGAACTGGGGCTTCCCCGTCTACGATTGGAAGGCCCTCGAGAGCGCGGACTACAGTTTTTGGACTGAGCGTCTCGTCGAATCGGCGAAATACTACTCATGCTATCGTATCGATCATGTCTTGGGGTTCTTCCGCATCTGGGCCCTTTCGTCCCACGAGAGTTCGGGGGCCCTCGGACGCTTTGTCCCCGACGTACCAATAGCCCGCAGTGAACTCGTCAAGCTCGGCTTTTCGCCCGAGCGGGTACGTTGGCTGTCGCAGCCTCACATCCCCGGCGTTCGTCTCGTGCAGGCAGCCGGCGAGGCGGCCGCCAAGGGGGCCATCGCTACCGCCCTCGATCGCATAGGCGATGAGGCTCTCTTCCTTTTTAAGCCTTCCATCAAGGGCGAGAAGGATATCGAGGCCCTGCCGTCGCTCTCTCCCGCAGCCCGCGATTGCCTTCTGGCGGCATGGCGGGACAGAGCGCTTTTCGAGTACGATGCCGATTATTTCGTGGCGACATGGAGTTTTCGCTTCGCTACCTGTTGGCCTACTCTCTCCGACAAGGAGCGCGCCGATCTCGAGTCCCTTATATGTCTACATAAGACCCAGGCCGAGGATCTGTGGGCGGAGACCGGCAAGCGTCTGCTCAGTGTCCTGGCGAACGCGGTGGATATGCTCCCCTGCGCGGAGGATTTGGGGTCTGTCCCCGCCTGCGTCCCTAAGGGGCTCAAGGAGCTCGGCATCCTCGGCCTTAGGGTGCTGCGCTGGACGAGGAAATGGGACGAGAATGGCCAGCCCTATGTGCCAATGTCCGAGTATCCCGAACTGTCGGTCGCCTGTGCCTCGGTTCACGATTCTTCTTCGCTGCGCGAGTGGTGGGAGGCCGAGACCGACCGAGATTGGACCTGGCGATTCGCCGCGCAGGCGCTCGGTAGGGACTTAGGCCTTTGTCCCGACAAGCTCGACGGCGATCAGGTCGAGATACTGCTCGAGCTCATCGCTCGCTCGGCCTCGCGCTTCGCTGTCTACCCGATCCAGGACTTGCTCGCGATGAGCGAGAAACTGAGGCCCCTCGACCCAAGGAGCGAGCGGATCAACGTGCCGGGAACGGTGGGGAGCGGGAACTGGTCCTACCGCATACCTTCATCGATTGACGAGATCCTCGCAGAGAAGAAGTTGGCGACAAAGGTCCATGCTTTGGTTAAAGCCAGGAACCCGGCCAAGAAGTCGGGTGGGAAAGCCTCCTAATCGCTTTGTGCTATCGATAATAGTAGCGTAGAATATAAAGGAAGGGAGGCCGAATGTCCGGGAGCACCCGCGCTGCGGCGATTGTATTAGGGGGAGTAAGGAGTCTGTCCCCCGACAGCTCGGATGACGAGGCTCGCGCGCTTATAACAGCATATGCCCGAGCAGGTATCCGTTCCTTCCTTTTTCCCGGATTCCTCGTCTCGGATTCTGCGCGTCTCTCGGGCCTCGCGCGTTTCGCGCGCGAAGCGGTGGGGGCGGCCGGATCGGGAAGGGCCCTCGTCGCGCTCGGCGGCAATAGAGAGCCTTCCTTCGGCCTTCCTCCTCTTCCCCGAGCCCCTACGCTTCTTGCGCTCGCATCCTCAGGATCCGCGCTCGGCGCCAAACGGACGGGAGCGTATCTTGCTTCCCTCCTCGCTCCTTGCGGCGTCGACATGGTCTTTGCCCCGCGCCTCGATTTGGCGAGCGATCCCAAGGAGCCTTCGGGCGCGCTCGAGGGCTTCGGGGAGGATAGTCGCCTCGCAGGAGTCCTCGGCGCCGCTTACGCGAAGGGTTTGGCGCGAGGCGGGCTGCTTTCCTGCGTCGGCCGCTTTCCCGGCCTCGGCGCGACCTGTAGCGATTGTTACGAGGGCATGTCCTTTATCGCGCTGCCGGTAGAGCGACTCGAGCGCTGCGAAATGCGACCTTTCGCCCATGCTGTTTCCGCGGGGGTTGCTGCGGTCCTCATTGGCCGTGTCCTCGTGCCTGCGCTCGAGAGCGCGCGCATCCCGGCCTCGGCGAGTGCGCGGGTGATCGAGGGGCGGCTTCGCGAGGCGATGGGCTTCCGGGGCCTCGTTGTCGGCGACGATATCGGGGCCGGCGAGGAGGCTGGCAAGTCCGCAGTCCTCGCCGCCCTCGCAGGTTGTGATCTCTGTCTCTACTCGAGGCCGAACGACGCCCTCGCCGCTGCCTCCGCGCTCGATCGGGCCATGTCGAGCGGCGCCTTGCCAGCAGTCCGCGTCGAGATGTCCAGGCGGCGCTTCGAGCGCGTCCTAAGTTCGAAGCGGACTGCCGTTCCTTCGCGGTCCGGGAGCAAGGCCGAGGCGTCACTTGAAAAGGCGAACAGGGAAATCGAGCGGAGCGTAACGCTGTTGCGCGGCTCCCTCGTCCTCGATGCCGTCCAGGACAGCGATTTCGGGACTGTCCTCGTCATCGTATTTCTTCCTCCCAGCGAGGCTCCAGACGCCTCGGAATCTGCAGCGGTTGTCGCGCGCCTCCAGTCAGAGCTGCCAGGCGCCGAAATCCTTGGCCTGTCGGCAGATGCCGGCAAAGAAGAGTTCGAGCGGCTCGCGGGGCTCCTCTCGGTTCGTGAGCGCTTCGTCGAGGCGGTCATTTTAAGCTACGACGCGCATTTCCGCCCCGGCCAGGAGGGCGTGGCCAGGTTCGTCGAGGAAAACCTGCCGCGCTTCCGCGTCGTCGCGATGCGCGATCCTTACGACGCCGCCTTCTTTCCGAAGGCGGTAGGGCTCGGCGCGGCCTACGGCTTCTCGGAGCTTTGCGCGCGCGCCGTGGCTCGCATCCTTTCAGGGAAGGCCAAGGCCCGCGGCGGGCATCCGGTCGAGGTCATAGGGCTCGAAGTATAGCTCCTCCTCGTTCTTTCCACTTTCGCTATTCCTTGACAGGCGGCTCTCTGCCGACTAGAGTCGGTGGCACATGGAGGATCATCAGCCGGGGCCGATAAACGCGCGTATTACGGGAGCGGTGTTATCAGGATGCAAGGGTGCGCTACGCACGATATGGTTTCTGCTGCGTATCACCGTCCCAGTTTCGTTCGGGGTAGCGTCCCTCGATTGGCTCGGAGCCCTCATCTGGTTCTCTCGTCTTCTGGCTCCGATCATGGGTTTCGTCGGCCTGCCCGGCGAGGCCGCCCTCGTCTTCATCAGCGCGGTTTTCCTCAATATTTATAGTGCCATCGCTGTCGCCCTTTCTATGCCCCTCGATCTCCGGGCTATGACGATACTCGCCATCATGTGCCTGACCGCCCACAATCTTATTGTCGAGACCGCGGTGATGAAGAAGACAGGTTCTTCGGGTGCGAAAATGGTGGCCTTGCGCGTCTTCTCCGCCTTCGCGGCCGCTTACGTCTTCAACCTCCTCTTGCCAAGCTCGATGAGATCGTCGCCCTTCTCGTCGGTGTCCCCTTCGGCTCGGCCCGACTTCCACGGCATGGTACTCGCCTGGGTACTCTCGATGGGCGAGCTTGCCCTCAAGATCGTTGTCATAGTCTTGTCGGTGACGATCGTCCAGCGCCTCCTCGAGGAGTTCAAGGTGATGGATTTCCTCTCGCGGCTTTTCGTGCCGATCATGCGCTTTTTGGGCCTGCCAGGCGAGGTGAGCTTCCTATGGATCGGCATCAACATCGTCGGCTACGCTTATGGCGCCGGCATCGTCGAGGGACAGGTCAAAGAGGGTAAGATGAAGAGCCAAGAGGCCGACCTCTTCAACCACCACGCGAGCCTCTGCCACTCTCTCTTCGAGGATACGATTCTTTTCCTCGCCGTTGGCATTTCCCTTTTCTGGATCACCGTACCCAGGCTCGTCATAGCCTTTCTCGCCGTATGGATCGAGCGCGGTAGGCGCCGCTTCTTCCGGCACTCTTTCCGAGTTGGCACTGATTAAGGGGCATAGTAAAAAGCGTACCCCAAAAGGCTCTGTCCCCATCGAAAGGGTCTGTCCCCAGACCACCCCGCAAGTGTATATTTTGATCTGGGCGTCCCGCCGAGCCCTCGGCCATCCGCCGCAAGGAGTAGAGCATGAATAGAGAGAGCCTGCGTCCCTTCTTCGATGAAGAGGAGGATGACGAGTCGAAGACCCAGCCCCGTCCGGAGGACGCCCTCGCCGAGCGATTTCTCAAGACGAGGACTATCCTCCTTTCGGGCGAGGTGAATAAGGAATCGAGCGAGCGCTTCATTCGCCAACTCCTCCTCCTCGAGAGCCTCTCCGCGGAACCGATAACCGTGCTTATCGACTCGCCGGGCGGCGATGTCGACGCGGGCTACGCGATCTTTGACATGATTCGCTTCGTCGCCGCGCCGGTACGCATAGTGGGCATGGGCCTTGTGGCGAGCGCGGCAGCCCTCATCCTTCTCGCGGTGCCTAAAGAAAGGCGACTTGGCCTGCCCAATTCGCACTATCTCATCCACCAGCCGCTCTCCGGGATTCGCGGCGTGGCGACCGAGATCGAGATCCACGCCCGCGAGCTAGAGAAGACGAGGGAGCGCGTCAATAAAGTGATTTCCGAGGCGACGGGCCAGAGCCTCGATCAAGTCCGCAAGGATACCGATCGCGATTTCTGGATGAACGCCGAGGAAGCGATCGGCTACGGGCTCATCTCTCGCGTCGCGGCGAGCCGGGCGGACCTCGGCGCATGAAAAGGTCAGAGGTCGAGACCGCCCTCGGCTCCGTATTCTCTGCCCTCGACGAGGCCGCCTGCGGAGGCAGGCCTCTTTATAGAGGCAAAGTCCGAGATGTAGTCTCGGGCGAGTCTTCTCTTCTCCTCGTCGCAAGCGACAGGCTCTCGGCCTTCGATCGCGTTCTTGCGACCGTGCCCTTCAAAGGCGAAGTCCTCTCGCGCGTATCCGCATGGTGGTTTGAACGCTGCGCCGACATACTCCCGACCCATGTGCTGCCTGGGGGGGACCCCGTATCGCTCGGGATAGGGCGGGCGACTTTGGTGCGCAAGGTCGAGATGCTCCCGATCGAGGTCGTGGTGCGCGGCTACCTCACGGGATCGGCCTGGCGCGACTATAAGGCTGGCTGCAGCGTATCGGGAATCGAGCTTCCCCAAGGCCTCTCGCGAAATGAGCGTTTCCCAGTTCCTCTAATCACTCCCTCAACAAAGGAAGACGCAGGCCATGACCGGCCGATATCCGGCTCCGAGATCATCTCCTCCGGTCTTCTGAGCGCCGATCTTTGGCACGAGGTCGAGGCTTCGGCCCTCGCTCTCTTTCGCCGAGGCCAGGAGCTCGCCTCTCGCTCGGGCCTCATCCTCGTCGACACGAAGTACGAGTTCGGTCTCGAGGGCGGACAGCTCGTCCTCGCAGACGAGCTGCACAGTCCCGACTCCAGCCGCTACTGGTGGGCGGACAGCTACGAGCGGCTCTTCTTCGCGGGCGACGACCAACGGGAGCTCGACAAGGAACCCTTCCGCCGCTGGCTCGCCGAGCACGGTTTCTCCGGCGAAGGAGCTGTCCCTCCGATTCCCGATTCTGTGCGTGTCGAGACGGCCCTGCGCTATGTCCAGGCCTACGAGACCATTACTGGCGAGAATTTCGAGAGCCTCGGGGCCGATCCTCAAGCGGAGAACCGCTCTCTTTCGCGTATAGTTTCCGAGCGCCTTTAAAGTATAGGCAGATTCGCGAAGCGAATCTGCGAGGCCAAGACCAAAGGCCTTGGCCAGGCGCCGGAGGTTCTCCATGCGCCCAGCCACGATCCTCGCCCCCGCTGTACTTCTCTGCTTCTGTCTTTCCGCCTTCCGCTGCGCTTCCCCCCTGTCTTCCCCCTCGAATTGCGAAGTCTCGATAGTCGCTTACAACGTCAAGAGCCTTTTCGACGCGGTCGATGACGGAACGGAGTTTCGCGAGTTCTCCGTTGCCAAGGGGAAGTGGGACGATGCGCGTTATAAAATACGCCTCCAACGTGTGGCGGAGGCCATTTTCGCTGCCCTGCCCGATGGGACTCGATCTCGGGCAGGCGCGCCTGGACCCGACCTACTCTGCCTCGAGGAGATCGAGAATGCATCGGTGCTCGAGGCCTTGCGCACAGGGCCGCTCGCGAAAGCGCGCTATAGCTATGCGGCCGTCGCGAGCGCTGAGGGCGGCCCCTTCTCCGTCTGCGCCCTGTCTCGGTTGCCCATACTCGCGGTGGCCTGCCATGCGGCCAGGTCTAATGTCGAGCGCCCAGGCCGAGATATTTTGGAACTGAAACTGGACGCATTTGGCCGGCCGCTTTTCGTCTTCGCCTGCCACTGGAAGTCCAAGTCCGAAGGAGGGGATGTTACCGAAGGTGCCCGTCGACTGGCCGCCGCCCTCCTTCGCGATCTCGTTTCCGAGCGCTTGGCGAAGGACCCCGCGGCGGAGGTAGTAGTCTGCGGGGACTTCAACGAAAGCCCCGACGAGTACCTGCGCGTGAAGAAGCGTTATGCGACGGCGTTTATGCCTGTAAGCGAGGCGGCCGCCTCGCCGACTGTGGCATCGCCTGGCGCGTCGCCTGATCGTATCCTCGTCGCGTCGAGCGCCTCAGAGGTCAAGCCATTCGGAAGCTCGGGAGAGCTCGTCCTCTACAGCCCCTGGGCCGAGTCGGGCGGCTACAGCTATTCCTTTAGCGGCAGCCGCGAGCGCCTGGACGGCTTTCTCTTGAGTCCGGGGCTTCTCGACGAGGTAGGACTGCGCTTCAAGCGCTTCTCTTCCGTCGAGGCGTTCTTCCTCGTCGACGAGAAAGGGGCGCCCGTAGCCTGGCCGGGCACGGGGACCACGGGCTACTCCGACCACCTGCCCATACTCCTTATCCTCGAGCTCGAGAAAGGTGGCGCTCCTACTTTACCGTGAGGTTGAAGACCCCATCCCAGTTGTCGGGCGGCGGAGTCTCTATATATCGCGCTATCCTCTCGAGGTAGGTATGCGAGGGGCCGTCGTCCGGGGCGACTTCCAGAACGTGCTTGAATCCCGCCTCGGCCTCGCCCCATCGCCTCGACTCGAACTCGGACAGCGCAGTCTCGAAGAGGCTGAGCACCTCCGCTTGTTTCTGATCGAGCCCGCCCTTCTCTGCCAAGAGCTCGAATATGCGGATCGGCTGTGATTTTCCGACGACACGGATACGGTCGAGTCGCCTCACCTCGACCCCCGCTTCAGCCGCCTTCATCGTGTCTTCCGAGATGCACAGCCAGGTGCCGTATTGCTTGTTGACGCCCTCGAGCCTCGCTGCGAGGTTTACCGAATCGCCCATGATCGTGTAGTTCATCTTCTTGGTCGTGCCCATGTTGCCGACGACCATGTCGCCCGAGTTGATGCCCATGCGGGTGAGAAGCTTCGATGGTGCGAGCCCGTCGTTGAGGAATCGGACGTTGAGATCGTCCTCTATTTTCTTCATTCGCACTGCCGCCTGGCATGCCTTGAGCGCATGGTCAGGCAGATCGAGCGGAGCGCCGAAGAACGAGATGATAGCGTCGCCTTCGTATTTGTCGATCGTGCCGCCGAGATCAAGGATACAGTCGCTCATGCCGGTCAGGTATTCGTTTAGCAGGCGTACGAGATCCTCGGGGCTGAGGTGCTCCGATATCGTCGAGAAGCCCTTGATGTCGGTGAAGACCGCAGTCATGTAGCGCAGGTCGCCGCCGAGCTTGAGCTTGTTCGGATTGCCCACTATATCCTTGATGACGGCTTCGGAGAGGTAGTGCGAGAAGGCGTTGCGGATGAAGCCCTTCTCCTGCTCCGTTTTCAAGAACTGTATAAACGTAAGCGCGAGGAAGGAAAAGAACATCGATAGGAGCGCAGGGAGCACGGGCGTGTACCGCCCTGTGAACGCGAATACACCCGCGTCTACGCCGACCACCGCCACGCAGGCGCACAGGCCCGCGATGATCGTGGTGCGGGGTTTCGTGTTGCGCAGCGCATATGCGAGGGCAGCCGTGCACAGGATAGCGAGAACGACCGCCAGCCAGATCGGCGTCTCGGAGATGAAGTCCTCGTTGAGGATCATGTTGGCCAACGAAGCGTGCGTGCCTACATTGGGGTACTGGGGGGCGAAGGGATTGATACCGAGATCCGTCGAACCCGTATCGGTCTCGCCGAGTATACACATCGTCCCGTCGACGCGACCTATGATGTCCGACCGTATTGCGACGAGCGAAGCGTAGTTTTTCCTGAGCGCCTTGAAGTATTCAGGCGCGTCTTGCCCGATTTGGTTGAATTGCTCTTTTTCCGCCGCCTTCGTCTTGCGGTCGGCGAGAACCGCGGCGACGATCCCGGCTATCTGATCTTCTGGCTTGGAGTCCAGGTAGACTCCTACCTCGTGGACGAATTTGTCGCGGAGCGCGCGATAATCGGCGACCCTGGTCGAAGGCTCTTCGCCGGTCATAATGAGGTCGCGAAGCGCCTCGCTCTGCCTGTTGAGCTCGAGCAGCGGAGTCTCTCCCTTGTATTGGTCGAGGTAGCCCCAGCTCTCTCGGAGCTTGAGATTGTACACGAGGTCGTCGTAGAGTTCCTTGTGCTGGATGAGCTCGGCGAACGAAAGGTGCTTGCCGAAGCTGTCCCAATAGGATTTGTGCGGCCAGTTGACGATCACGTGGCCTTCCGAGTCGAGCGGGATCTTGACGGTCCGCACGCTTCCGTCCGGATAGTGCGCGCCCGTAAGCATTATATTGTTGCGCCCGACCGTTACGCTCGGGTGGCCGAGCATGTCCAGCACCGGCGCTATGACAAGCTGCGGGAAGTAGTAGTCGCCGCTGCGGCTGACGATATCGATCCTACGCCTGACGCCGTCGGGGTCGACGATGACGTTCGTGAATCCGAGGCCGCGAGCCTGGCTTTCTATAGGGAATATCGGGGGCTGCATGAGCGGCCACGTAGTCGGTCGGCCCCCATCTACCTTGATGTCCTTGAGTGCGAAGCGGTCCTGCGCAAGCTTGAGCGTATCTTCGGGGACTTTGGTCTTTCGGTCAATGAGCATATGGAGGGTGAGAAAGACGTTCCCGTGGAACCTCACGGCGTTTCCCAGGTACTCATCGTTGTCGAGCGCGATCTTGCTCACTTCTGCCTGTAGGTCGTCCTTGGTCGTGGAAAGATATTTCTGAAAATCCTGGACATAAGGCCCTACTTCCCGGAGCGGGATGTTCCCTTGTTGAACGGCCCCAATAAGGCTCTGCATCTGGTTGCCGATCGCTCCGAAATTATTACTAAAGCTTTCAGGTATATCCTGGCTTAGGATATTGCTATTGATGCCCCGAGGGCTTTTGTTGACATACTCGATATCGAATACCGCGTAACGGCTGCCGCATTCCCGCAGGAGCATGAGCCCATCGGCCATGATGTTCCTGGCTATTGGCCAAGTGCCCACTTTCTCGACGGACTGGTCGTCGAAGTCCACGAGAGCGATGCTTTTCGTCAACTCTTGCGGGGATTTTTTTAGCTGCAAAAATTGGTCGAAAACTAGATTCTCGAGCGCCTGCGTCGCGCCGAATAGGCCGAGCACAGCGAAGACGACGGTGATTATTGTCGGAATAAGGACCTGTGGCGTAATTCGAACTTTCATATATCGCTCCTGGCTAACAGTTGAAGGATCGACCAAAGCAGTATACTCTTACATTGTTTCCCTTTCCATGTATAAAGGAGAGTACATCGTGAGGATTCGTCTAACCCTGATCGTCCTGGTTGCCTTGCTCGGGTTCCCCTGCTTCGCACAATCCAACGAGCGAGTGGATGCTCTCCTCGCCCAGCAGCAAACGAAGGCCGACATCGCGGCCTATATCGTTCTCGCCGCAGGGGGCCAGGTGGCTGAGGATGCGTCTCCAGCCGATGCCTATGCTCTCGCTTTGCAAAACAAATGGCTTCCCGCGGGCCTCGGCGAAGCCGATCCGATCAGGCTCGATGCGTTTTGCGCCCTCGTCATGCGCTCCCTCGGACTAAAGGGGGGCCTCATGTACAGTATTTTCCCTGGCCCCCGCTATGCATATCGGGAGTTCGTCGCCAAGGGAATCGTCAACGGAAATGGCGGGCCCCACCGCTTACTGCCGGGAGACGAGGCCCTCACGATCCTCAGGCAGGCGATGGAACTGAAAGGAGACGCTAAATGAAGCGCGCTATCCTCGTGCTTTCGCTCTTCGCCGGCCTCTCTTTCGCCGTTTGCGCCCAGGATGCGTCCCTCTCCTTGGCGACTAACGCCACGGTCACGAACCTCGGCTCTTTCGACGCCTACATCTACGAACAGGCCACTCCCAGCTTTACGCTTCCCCTGGGCAGCTCGGCCGAGATAGCGGGAAACGGCTACGTCAAGCCGAGTTTCGACTTCGTCGCAGCCAACGCTCCATTTTACTACGGCCTCGAGAAGCTTCGCTACGAGCTCGCCGTGAAGAATCCGGTCGAAGGCATGAGCGCCTTCGTGTTCGATGCCGGGCGCTTCGATTTTAGCGACCCGAGCGGCTACATCCTCGCCTCTCCCGCAGATGGCTTTTCCTTCCAGTTCAAGTATCCCTCTATCGAGGTCGCTTTCAGATCGGCGTATACCGGGCTCCTCTTCCTCAAAGATTCGTCGATCTCTCAGATCGAGATGTCCTTGGCGGATAAGGCGAGGATAGACGCAGGGACAGAGGTGACTGGCTCGCCTCGATTCATTGCCCAGATCGATCTCTCGTTGCCGAAGTTCTTCGGACAGGCGATCGGCTTCTCCTGTATCAGCCAAAACGACCTCAACCCCGACTCGAGCCTCGTGGGCGCGGGCACGACCACCTCCCAGTATGGAAAGGGTGGCAGAGTCAATACCCAGTATTTCGAGCTGAAGTCCTCGGGTTCCGTGGTGGTGGTGGATTACGACGCCTTCTTCGCCTACGGAAGCGGCACTACGCTCACCTGGCTCGCCGATGGCTCGGGGTATTCGTATCAGTACTGCCCCATCTCCTCCTATCTCGCTGGGATCGATACTTCCTTGCCCCTCAACGATCTTCCCGCGCCCTTCGCCCTCTCCTCGGCCGCCCTGAGCTTGCTCTTCGCCTCGGGGGACAGGAACGCCTCAAGCGCGGTCGAGGGCAACACTTCGTCGACCTACGCGGCCTTCACGCCTATCACCTCTCCCACGCTGGGCGCCGTATTTTCTCCTTCTATTTCCAATCTTCTTCTTGGAGAGCTCAGCTTCACAACCTCTCCTACAATCGGTAATTACACTGTAAATAGCTCCGCAAAACTGTTGTCGTTCTTCCGCCCGACCGCGGGCCCGATCTCTGCTGACGGCGTCGATCCTGCTTCTACATCCCCTTATCTTGGGACGGAGCTGGATATTTCTCTGTCGACCGGACTTTTCTCGGATTTTGGGTTATCTTTTATTGGGGGGGCATTCTTACCTGGAGAGGCCTTCGCGTCTTCGTATAAGAGTATGCAATTCAGCGCCGCTGTGACGGCGACGATCACGATCTGAGGAGCGACAGCGATGAAAAAGGCAATACTTATTGCGATAGCTGGATGTGCCCTCGTTGCCTCGGTCTATGCGGGGCCCACGGCCATACTGAGCGGAATAAAAGGTAAGGTCGAGGTCAAGAGCGCGCAAGGAAGCTGGGCGCCGGCGACTGAGGGGATGACGATCGGCCTCAGCTCCACGATCTCGACGGGCTACGACTCGACCGCGACCTTGACGATCGACAAGTCGACTATCGTCGTCAAGCCTCTTACCCGGCTCACGCTCGACAAGCTGCTTGAGAGATCCGCCGGCAGCATATCGGCGAGCACTTACCTGCGAGTGGGCTCGATCCAGGCTAAGGTGAAGGCCTCCATCCCCGGCACGCCCCAGGACTTCAAAGTGCAAAGCCCGTATTCGACGGCTTCCGTGCGGGGTACCGAGTTTATCTACGACGGCCTCCACCTCACGACGCTCGAAGGAACTGTGCGCCTCACCCCCGGTAGGCCAACGCGGGACATCGAGGGCGCGGACAAATCGGGATTCGAGGGAGCCATAGAAGTAGAGGCTGCCAATGAAGGTGCCGCCGTCGATGTGAAAAAGAATCAGCAAGCCGTCGTCACAATCCCTTACACTCTCGACCTAGGTATGTCTGCGAGCGCTCCTACCCAGGCCTCGACCTCGGCTGACGGAACGGTAATCACCACGAACCCCACTGGATCTTCTTTCGCTCCTACAGGTTCGAAACCGACTGCGTCTACGACGAAGGCCAGTGGCGTCACGATCACGATCACCGAGTCTAAGTAAGGAGAAGGCGATGAAAAAGCTGTATTATTTCCTTATTATCGCCCTCGTCGCGGGCTTCGTATCAGCGTGCAGCCTTGAGGCTCCCGCTTCGGGCCATCTTGCTATAACCGTGCCCTATTCTTTCAGCGCGAGCGCGGCGAAGGGGCTTTCTACGAGGGATATTACCTTCTCCTCAGGAACCAACCCCTATATCCGTATCTACGTCCTCCTGAACGGCACGTTCGTGAACTCGACTTCCAGTGCAAACTATGTCGAACAGAGCTTGGCCGCGAGCGCGACCTCGACCTCTTACAGCGTCGATCTTCCCGCCTCTACGGGGTATAAGGCCTATGCCGTTCTCGGGACGAAAGATTCCAGCGGCCTTTGGACGCCCGTGTACTACGGACAAACGGACACCTTCGCCGTCTCTTCCGGCGTCTATACCGCACAGACCGTCACCGTGGCGGGCATCCCTTACGCCTACTCTTATCCTTCCTCGAGCGCGAGTAGCGCAATCTACGACGGCTCCAACTTGTACATCGTACAGAGCGGTGCTATATATAAGGTGGCGGGCGACGGCAGCACTTCCAAGGTGACAGCCTCGATCAGCGGCACGATCAACTCCCTCTCCCTCGGCAGGTGGAGCAGCGGCCCCGAGGTCTGGGCGAACACGACGGCCGGTATCTGGTCCGTCACGGCCAATACCTCCAGGTACAACAACATATCCCCGACCCGTTCCGGCGCCGTCACCGGCTCCTTCGATGGCTCTTCCTCCAACACTGATCTCTTGATCTACTACTACGGCTCGGACATCGGCGCCGCCTATTCGAGCGCCCCGTCGGGCACGGCGGACACCTGGAGCAACTCGGGCAGCCTTTCTTCCTACCTCAATGGTAACGGTTCAAGCTTGAAGACCCTCATCAGTGACCCGAGCACCTTCTTCAAGGCGGGGGCCTTCATCAATACCGGCACGGCCGCCACGAGTTATGGTGTCGCGGCCACCTCCGTCGGGACTTACCTCATCAATAGTTCGATGCAGAGCAGCCTGAGCAGTAACGCCGCGAACTGGCTGAAGAGCCAGATCACGAGCGGCTCCGGCTATGCCTTCTCCGCCCCGGGTGCATCGGCCGTCCAGTTCACGGCCTTGGCCTTCGATTCCACATCCAGCCCTAAGTACCTCTATGCGGGCTCGGACAAGGGGTTGTACCAGACGGCACCGGAAGCTGATTTCACGAAAGACAGCGCGCCAGCTCTGACTACCCTTGTGAGCGGAATCTCGGTCAAGGCCCTTACGGCTTACACTTTCAACAGCAGCTCCTATGCGGCCTATGTGGACGGCTCCGGCCAGCTTGTCATTCTCAAAAACGGGGCGACCTCGGTCAGTTATCCCTTCTACTCCTACACCGCGAGCTCGAGCGGCATCAAGGATCTGAGTTTCTACGTGTCCGACAGCTATCTCTACCTCGCCATCGCGAGCTCGGACGGTGTGGAGCTCCTGCAGGTGGCCTTGAGCTGAAGTCGCCTTTCGTTTCCCTGACAGGTCAGACGAAGAGGCCGCCCCAAAGGGCGGCCCTCTTACTACCTCGGTACCCGAACCTTACCAGTTGATGCGCAGGCCCGTATTGATCGACAGCCCGTTCAGGGCTATGTCGGTCAGCGAGAAGCTCTTTATGTAAATAAGAGGATTCTCGAGGTCGAGGTGGGCGGACAGGTGGAGGATCACGGCCCAGAGCCGCAGCTCGAAGCCGGCGCCCAGTCTGCCGGCGATCGCGTCGTCGGTGTAGCTGGGGGATATCTGGATCGTCTTGGTTGCGGTGTTGGTGCCGTCGCTGATCGTAGCCAGGAGGTTCACGTCGGAGCTGGCCACGGCGTGGCGGTACCAGATGCCAGCGTTGGCAAAGGGCGTGATGAGCGGCAGCCGCTTGGAGACCGCGAACTCGAGTCCAGTGCCAAAGACCTGTGTGGTGAAGCTGGCGGGGCCGGTTAGGTTGAGCGTGGTTCCGCTCCCCAGGTCGACGTCCCCTAGCTTGGAGAGGTCGAAATCGCCGACGCCGAAGGTCGTCTGTCCGTAGACTGCCCCCAGGGCGAGGGACATGGCCGGATGGGAGGCCGTGTCGTGGAAGAGGACCTTGCGCACCTTGACCAGGAGATTGCTCGTGGAGAACTGGGGATCGAGCGAGCTTACACTGGAGTAGCTGGCGCCGACTTTATTGACGAGCAAATCGGTCAGGGACTGGGGGATGATGTAGCCGCTCGCCAGGATCTCGAAGTCGTTCACTATCCCGAAACCTATGCCGCCCGAGAAGCTGGGGTAGGGGAAGACCTGCTGCGAGGCTGTATAGAGGTTGGAGGGGGCGTTGTTCTGTATGATGCTCTGCAGATTGATGGTGTTGCCGCTGAAGTCGTAGGTCCCGTTGCTCAGGACAGTGCCCAGGCCGTGACCGAAGCTTACGCTTAGGGAAGAGACGGTCAGGCTCCCGTGGGGAAAGTTCCCGGAAAGGGCAGCCTCGCCCACGATGTCGTTGGATAGGGCGATTTGCAGGAGCTGGGGCGCCACGTCCGACTCCACGCTGCCCACTAGGGCGTTGATTTGGCCCGTGAGCGGGTCGAGCATGCTGTTGAGCGCGGCGCTGTCGGCCCAGACGCCTATTGAGAAGAGCGCTAAAACTATGCTTAACGTCGCTTTGCGTTCCATCTCTCGACTCCTTCCTATTTTTAGTACATTTCGTGCTCGCTGTGTATGTGAGTATAATTGAGGTTTGTCTTCCGTGCTAGGGCTTCCCCTGCGGATATCGCCTTTAGCCGCGGAGTCGATAGAGGTCCACCCTCTCGTTCTTGCCACGTATTTCCACGCCCTTGAGCTCCTCGAAGTCCGAGCCGCGAGCTTCTGGGCCAAGCCGCTCGTACGTGGCCTTGGAGAGGAGAAGGTAGGAGCCGTAATCCTTGTTGAGGCCTTCGATCCTCGAGGCGAGGTTGACGGCATCTCCGATCACAGTGAACTGCAGTTTTTTCGCCGAGCCGACATTGCCTGCTATCACCTCGCCTGAGTGCATGCCGATGCCTATGCGTACTCCCTCGCGTCCCGAGGCCGCGCGCTCCGCGTTCATCGCGACAAGGGCCGCGCGCATATCCATGGCCGCGTTGAAGGCGTCGTCCGCATGAGTGCTCGACTGGACGGGCAGGCCGAATACCGCGAGGATGCCGTCGCCCAGGAACTTGTCGATGATGCCGCCCCGGGCCGCGATGACCTCGATCATGCGTCCCAGGTAGTCGTTCAGGAAGGCGAAGACCTCCTCGGGCTCGAGGCGCTCGGACATAGTGGTGAAGCCGCGGATGTCCGTGAACATCACTGTGGCCTCGTAGCGCGCGCCGCCGAGGTTCACCCGGCCGTCGAGGATGGCCTCGGATATCTCCTTCGTGAGGTATTGGCCGAAGAGTTCTTTTATGCGCCCCCGCTCGGCGATGCCCTTGAGCATCGCGTTGAACCCGACGGCGAGTTCGCCTAACTCGTTGGCCGACGTGGCCGGAGTAACCGCGGAAAGATCGCCCGCCTCCGCTCGGCGCATGTTCTTGCGAAGTTCCTCGATAGGCTTGGCCAGGTCGGAGGAGGTCCAGCGGGTGATGAAGAAGACGTAGCACAGGACAATGGTCAGGCCGAAGGCGAGGCCTATCGCGATGCGGATCGTGTCGAGGGGAGCGATCATCGGGACCTGCGCGTCGTCGAGCCGCACCCCTCCGATGTGCCGCTCGGACAGGCCCTCGACTCTAAAGGAGGGCAGCGGGGAGGCAGAGCCGCCGAAGAGAAGCCTGCGATTCTCGTCGCTCAGGCTCGAGAACTTCCCGATCGACTTGACGCCCGAACCGACGAAGAGGACGACGACCGCCACGGGAAGGATGGTCGCGATGAACATGACGACAATGAAGTTCTTGCGCACAGGCAGGCGATGTCCGCGGGGCAGGTTCGACGCGAGCTCCTCGCGAGAGAATATATATTCGAGGTAGCGGTCCTGGACCCTGTGCCTCTGCCACAGGTAGGTGAAGAGGGTCGAGAGGGCGAGGATCGCTATCTCGATGGGGACCATGATCGCTTCGGAATGCCCCGGCCCGAACGCCGCGTTCTGCAGGCTCACCGCGACGACAATGGGGGCGGCCGTCGCGCTCGCCATGATCGCGGGCGAGGACCAGATCCTGGCCTTCGCGGCTTGGCTATCTCGCGCGCCGGGAGTTTCTCCCCGGCGTCTCGAGCGGAAAAGGCGGATCAGCGGCCCGTGGTAGATCCACGCGGCGCAAAGTCCCAGGAAGACAGTCGCGACTTCGTACAAGGCGAAGGCGACCTGCTCCTTCGCGCGGCTCCCAAGCGAGGGCAGATCGGAGGCCGTCGCGGGCTGTCCTCCGATCATGAGGGTTTTTTCGTGGCTTTCGCCCATGTCGATGACGATGCTCTTCGCCTGTTTGATCTCCTTCTGAATCTCCTGAGAGAAGACGAAGAAGAAGCCGAACAGGGTCGAGAACAGGATGTAGATCAATATGCCCGGGAGAATCACTCTCCCGACCGCGAAGGAACGAGGGCAGACTTCAGATTTATTCGAGCTCATATCTACTGCAAGTGTAATGCCTCTTTTCTATTCTGGGCAACTCGATACGCTAGACGGGCTAAGCTCCGATGGATTATCATTGAAGCCACATTCTGAGGCGCGGGGAGACTCGCGCCGAGGAGCTTCTTGGCTGTAGTATCCAATCCAGAGGGTTGCCTGATGGAAAAGAGAATCGGCGTCGTCGCCATCTTGATCACCGAAGCCTCCGCGGTTTCTCCTCTCAACGACGTGCTCCATGCCTATGGGCATCTCGTACTGAGTAGACAGGGCCTGCCCCTGCGGGGAAAGGGCGTGAACGTGATCTCCCTGATCGTCGAAGGCAGCACTGACGACATCGGCGCCTTGACAGGCAAGGCGGGCAAGCTCCCCGGCGTAATGGTCAAATCCGTCCTCACCGCATACCGGGAGGAAGGCGATGACGGAGAGCCGAAGCGGGATAAGCTTCCAAGATGAAATACTAGCTTTCTATAAAAACGCCGATACCGAAAGCCTCATGGCCCGAGCTCGCGAGCTCTGCCTCGAGCGGCACGGCCGGGGCGTCCTCCTGCGCGGCCTCATCGAGTACTCTAACATATGTTCCTGCGACTGCCTGTACTGCGGCATCCGAGCCTCAAACGGGAAGGCCACTCGCTACCGCCTCGAACCTGAGGCGATAGTCGCCATCGCCTCCTCGGGCTATCGCGCGGGGCTGCGCAGCTTCGTGCTCCAAGGCGGAGAGGATCGAGTCTTCGCCGAGCGCGAGTTGCCTCGGGTGGTCGAGGCGATCCGCCGCGACTGTCCCGAGGCCGCGATCACCCTAAGCGCAGGCATCCTTCCCCGTGAGAGCTACGCGCGCCTGCGCCGCTCGGGCGCCGACCGCTACCTCCTGCGCTTCGAGACATCCGACCCCGAACTGCATCAAAAGCTCCGCGCCGGCGTGAGCCTCGGCCGGCGGCTAGAAGCGTTGGGCGACCTCGCGAGCCTGGGCTACCAGCTCGGCTCGGGCTATATGGTGGGCCTGCCCGGCGAGAGCGAGGAGACGCGGATAGCGAACGCACTGCTCTGCCAGGGCCTCGGGCTCGACATGGTCGGCATCGGGCCTTTTATTCCCCATCCCGATACGCCCCTCGCGGGCAGTCCTCAATCGCCCATCGAGCTTGCGCTCCGCGCCACTTCCCTCGTAAGGCTCTTGTTACCCGATGCTCATATGCCCGCGACGACCGCCGCGGGAAGCCTCGACCCCGCTGGCCGCGAGAAGATGATCGAAGCGGGGGCGAACGTCCTCATGCCGAACATCACCCCGCCCGAGGCCAAGCGGAATTACCTCCTTTACCCGGGCAAGATATGCCTCGAAGAAGAGGGCGAGAAGTGCATAGGCTGTCTCGGCCTGCGGATGCGCTCGGTCGATCGCGAGCTCTCCTTCGATCGCGGCGACGCGCTCCGTCTCGAGCGCACTGCGGCGGAGGCCGTCCATGCTTGAAAATCCTGCGCTGCCGCGCGCTTATTGGGGGAAAGAAACCGAGAAGGCCCTCGCCAACTTCGGGCGCGGTGTCACGCCCCCGGCCGTCATCGCAGCCTACGCGCAGGTGAAGCTCGCGGCCTTGTGCGCCGTGCAGGAGACCGAGCAGCGTTTCCCCCTCGAGCTCTTCTCGTGCATCGAAGACGCGCTCGGCCAAATAATCCGAGGCGAGCTCGACTCGGCATTTCCTCTTCCACTCAAGCAAGGCGGGGCCGGAACGAGCCTCAACATGAACCTCAACGAGGTCGCCGCCGCTAGGGCGAGCGAGCTTTATCTCGAGCGCAGGGGGACCGAGGCTCACCTCGATCCCATAGAGGACCTCAACCGGTCCCAGTCGACGAACGATACCTTCCCGAGCGCGGTCACTATCGTCGCCTACGAGGCGGCTTCCCGCGCGGACGCTCTGGTCGCGAAGCTGCAAGACGCTCTCGCCGCGAGGGAGCGCGAGCTCGAGACGGTCATCGTCGCGGGGCGCACCGAGCTGCAGGACGCCCTGCCTATTCGGCTGGGCCAGGTATTCGGCGCCTGGGCCGGTGCGATCGAGCGCGACCGCTGGCGCCTGTCGAAGGCGAGGGAGCGTCTGCGGACTGTCGCTTTGGGCGGGACCGCGGTCGGCACCTGCTTTAACGCCACTCCCGCCTACTTCTACGCTGCCGAACGCGCTCTGCGTCGTATAACGCATCTTCCTCTCGCGCGCAGTCAGAATCTGCCCGACGAGATCTCGAACGCAGACAAGTATGCAGAGCTCGCCACCTGCGCCGCGCTTTGCGCGGGCAACCTGCGTAAGATCGCCTCCGACCTCCTGCTGTACGGCTCGTCGGCCTTCGGAGAGCTTAGGCACCCCGAGCTCCAGTACGGTTCGACTATCATGCCCGCGAAGGCCAATCCTGTCCTCCTCGAGGCCGCGAAGGGGCTCGCGATCGACGCCGAGCAGGAGGCCGCGAAAGTGAGCGCCTACGCCTTCGAGGGGCAGCTTCAGCTTAACGCCTACCTGCCGTTCCTCGCCGAATCGCTGGTCGCTTGCTTCGCCTCGCTCGAGCGCGCCATAGGAAGCCTAGTCGCGCTTCTGCCCCTGCTCGAGCCGAATCGCGAAAATATTTCGCATAACTTGCGATCTTCGAACCTCCGTCTGAACCTTCTCGTCCCGCGGCTCGGCTACCGCCGCGTGAAAGAGCTCTTCCGGGAGCTCGAGGGCGCGGCTGCCGTGGACGAATCTTCCTATATCGACCTCGTCGCGCACAGGAGCGGCCTTGAGCGCGACGAGGTGGCCGCGGTTTTCGAGCCCGGCGCCATCAACGAAAGGAGTCCCCGATGATCTCGACGCCTCGCTCGGAGCGCGTAGCGATAGCATTAGTCGGCCTGCGCAACGCGGGCAAGTCCTCCCTCGCGAACGCTCTCTTGGACCGCGAGGCCTCGATAGTATCCGAGGTGCCAGGCACGACGACCGATCCCGTGTCGCGGCCGATCGAGCTGGGTCACCTCGGCCCCGCGGTGATCTGGGACACTGCCGGGATCGACGACGACTCAGGCAGCTTAGGCGAGCTGCGCGTCAGGCGAACGAACGAGGTTGTCGAATCGGCCGATGCCCTCGTCTTCGTCACTCGCGCGGACAGGCCTCCCGAAGACGCGGAAGAGCGGGCACTCCAGGAGTTGAAGGCGGGCAATCGGCCGCTCATCGTGGCCGCGACATTCTCCGACTCGCCACCTGATCCGCAGAAGGCCGCCTTCCTCCGAGGAGCGGGCGCGGTCGCCGTCGATAACGCTTCCAGGCGAGGGGCCAAGGAGCTGCGCGAGAGGCTCATCGGCCTCTCGGACCTCATCGAGCTTGAGTTCGGTCCCCTCGAGGGGCTCGTGCGCGAGGGCGAGCTCGTCCTCCTTGTCACGCCCATGGACTTGGGCGCGCCCAAGGGCCGGCTCATCCTGCCCCAGGTCGAGTCTATCCGCGACCTCCTGGACAAGGATTGCGCGGTCGTCGCGGTGAAGGAGCGGGAGCTCGGCGCATGGTACGGCCGCCTGCCCAGGCCGAGCCTCGTAGTGACCGACAGTCAGGCCTTCAGCAAGGTGGCGGCCGATATTCCCGAGGACCAGGCTCTCACTTCCTTCTCGATACTCTTCGCTCGCAAGAAGGGCGACATCGGCGTCTACTTGGATGGCGCCCGGCGCCTCGAGTCCCTCGGTCCGAGCGGCCGCGTCCTCATGCTCGAGGCCTGCTCCCATCACCGGCAGGCGGACGACCTGGGGACGGTGAAGATTCCGCGCCTCTTTCGGCAGCTCGTCCCGGGGACCTTCGAGTTCGACTACGCGCGCGAGCTGCCCGACCCCGAAGAGCTCGCGCGTTATGCGCTCGTAGTCACCTGCGGTTCCTGCATGCGCACCAGGCGCGAGGTCATGGTCCGCCTGGATAGAATCGAGGCTGCGGGCGTCGCTGTCGTCAACTATGGGATCTTCCTCGCCTGGGCGAACGGGCTTTTGCCCCGCGCGGTCGAGATGCTGCCCGAATACCGCCTGCTTGCGCAGGCGCGGCTCCTTGCGCAGGCTGAGGCATCGTCTTGAGTAAATTGGGTGGCGCCTTGAGCGAACGAGGTCGCGCAACGCGCCGAGTCCCGGGCTCCCCGGCGGAGCGCCGTCATTGGACGGGCCTTCTGCCGGTGATCGGCCTCCTAATCCTGTGGCAGGCCGCTTCGAGCCTCGGCTGGGTGAACGCCTACCTCTTGCCGCCTCCGACAAAGGTAGCGCGCGCGGCTTACCTCGCGGCGCAAAGCGGCGAGCTCGAACGCCACATCGCGGCCTCGGGTCTGCGCGTGATCGAGGGCTTCTCTCTCGCCGTCGTTCTCGCCCTGCCCTTGGCCGTCCTCGCTTCCTTCGCTCCGCGCCTGAGCGCGGCCTTCGATCCCCTCATGACCTTCCTTCGTAATATACCGCCGCTCGCCCTCGTGCCGGTCCTCATCCTTTGGTGCGGCATAGGCGAAGCCTCGAAGCTCGCCCTAATACTACTCTCGTCCTTCTTCCCTATCTTCATGGGGACGGCGACAGGTCTCTCGTCCGTAGACCCTAAACTCATCGAGATGGGAAAGAGCCTGGGCTTCTCGCGTTTTCGCGTCCTCGCGAAAGTCATGCTGCCCGAGAGCGTGCCGAGCCTTGTGAACGGATTGCGCCTCGGCCTGGGCTACAGTTGGCGCGCCTTGGTCGGGGCCGAGATGGTGGCCGCGTCCTCGGGTCTAGGCTACTGGATTCTTGACTCCGAGGAGATGGCGCGGATCGACGCAGTATTCGCAGGTATCCTCGCGATCGGCCTCCTCGGTATTTTCATCGATCGCGCGGCCTATCTTGCTGCGACAAGGCTGCTGCCCTGGGCAGGCTTGGAGGCGCAATGGCACGCCTGAAGCTCGCCGGAGCCTCGCGTTCCTTCTATGTCGAAGGACGAGAGATTCGCGCGCTCGATGGGGTCGACCTCGAGCTCGAAGAGAACGAGCTGGCGACGGTCGTCGGCCCGAGCGGCTCGGGCAAGACGACACTCCTACGCATCGCGGCGGGCCTCGAGGGACTCGACTCGGGACGCGCGACTCGCCTCGACGAAATGAGACTCGGCTTTGTTTTTCAGGAACCTCGGCTCCTGTCCTCGCTTACGGTCGAGGGCAACGTCGCCCTCGGCCTAGGATCCAGGAAGGCGAGGGCGGAGGACGGGGATCGAGTCCGAGAGAGCCTTGATCTCCTCGGTTTATCCGCCTTCCGCAAAGCCTACCCGTTCCAGCTCTCAGGCGGGATCGCCCAACGTGTCTCCTTGGCCAGGGCGCTCGTGCGCGAGCCCGATCTCCTGCTCATGGACGAGCCGTTCTCGGCCCTCGACGCTCCGCTTCGCAGGCGGCTCCAGGACGAACTCCTTTCCCTGCTCGAGCGGCATCCGACGAGCGTTCTTTTTGTGACGCACGATATAGTCGAAGCTCTCTACCTCGGCGATCGCGTCCTCGCTCTCCGTTCGGGACGTATCGTCCGCGACGAAGCGATCGGGCTGTCCCGGCCCCGCGACCGTCGCTCGTCGGACTTCCTGGGTCTCGTTGATTCTTTGGCTTCGACTCTCGGAGAAGGAGCGAATGCGCTTCCGCCCGAGAATGGGTATTCGCCACGCTTCGAGGAGGATAGTGCATGAAACGCATCGTTTGTCTATTTGCGGCGGCCGCCTTGGTTTCCCTGTCTCTTTCTGCCGCCGGCACCGCTGGTTCCGACGGCAAGCTTCCAAAAGAAATCCGGGTCTCCTACGCGCGCTCGCCCTTCAATCTGCCTCTCATCGTCGCAGTCAAGCGCGGCATGCTCGAGAAGGCCTTCGCCGAAAAGGGGGTGGCGGTCAAGTTTTTCGAGATCGACTCGGGCGCCAAGCAGGCCGAGGCCATGGCCGCGGGCTCTCTCGATATTGCGGGCGTCATCAACACTACCTCGGTTCTTCTCGCGGCCGCGGGCGGCAACGACCTCAAGATCGTCTCGGGCTTCAGTAGGCCCACCGGCCTCTTCGCCGTCGTCGTGAAGAACCCGGCCATCAAAAGCTTCGCAGACTTAAAAGGGAAGAAGGTCGCCGGCCCCAAGGGCACAGTGCTCCATCAGCTCCTCGTAGCCGCTCTCGAAAAGTCGGGTCTCGCGATTGACGATGTAGACTTCCTTCAGATGGACATACCGGCAGCGAGGGCCGCCCTTCTCTCGGGGCAGGTGGACGCGGCCCTCCTCGCGGCCGCCAACGTCATCTCCGCCAAGGCGGCCGGAGCGACTGTCCTTGCGACCGCGGAGGGCTACGTGCGCCCCCAGCTTGTCATTGCAGCTCGGTCGGTTTTCGTCCGCGACTATCCCGAACTTGTCGACCTCTATGTCTCGGTGCATAAGGACGCGATCGCATGGATAGCCGCGCACAAGGACGAAGCCCTCGCGATCGGCGCCAAGGAGCAAGGAATCAGCGTCGAAGACGCCCGCGAGCTCGCCGCCGAAAGCCACTTTACCGCGGATATCGGACCCGCGGAGGTCGAGGCGATGAAAGACGATGCGCGATTCATGCTCGACTCCGGGATGCTGACCTCCCCTGTGGAGATTTCGCATTTGCTTCGCCCCGGCCTCCTGCGCTGAAGGCTCGCCGGAACTTTCCTTTCTGCCTTGGCTTCCTCTGCTGATTCGCTGTATGCTTGTTCGATTATGGCCGACAGTAAGCCTCTTATCGTGCAGAGCGATCTCTCTCTGCTCCTCGACGTCCACGATCCGGGTTTCGAGGAGGGGAGGGCCGCCATCGGAGCCTTCGCCGCCCTCGAGAAGAGCCCCGAGCATCTTCATACCTACCGCATGTCGGCCCTCTCCCTGTGGAACGCGGCGAGCGCGGGCCTCAGTCCCGACGATGTCGGGGCCGCCCTGGTCCGCTTCAGCCGCTACGACATCCCTCCCGACGTCTCCTTCATCGTGAAGGACACGATGGCGCGCTTCGGTCGCCTCGTTCTCAGGGAAGGACAGGATCCCGCGTCCCCCGATAGGCTATTCCTCGACTGCGCCGACCTCGAGGTCGAGCGCGAACTCGGCAGCTCGAAGAAGCTCCAGAAATGGCTCGTGCCTGTCCGAGGAGGCTTCGAGATCAGGCTTACCGACCGCGGTACCGTGAAGCACGAGCTCATCAAGCTCGGCTGGCCGGTCAAGGACGAGGCGTCCCTCGCCCCTGGCGATCCCCTTGCCATTAACTTACGCTCCTCCCGCGCCTCGGGCGGGCCCTTCGGCCTCCGGAACTACCAGAACGATGCCCTGGGCGCCTTCGTCGGCGGCGGTTTGCCTGGCTCGGGCTACGGTGTGGTCGTCATGCCCTGCGGCGCGGGCAAGACCATAGTCGGTATGGCGATCATGGCGGCGATAGGCCGCAAGACCCTCATCATCACGACGAACATCGCCGCCGTCCATCAGTGGATGGACGAGCTCGCCGATAAGACCGACCTTTCCCCCGACGACGTAGGCGAATACACGGGAGCCCAGAAGACCGTGAAGCCGGTCACCATTGCGACCTACCAGATCCTCACATGGAGGCCCGACAAGGACGCGGACTTTCCCCACTTTGACCTTTTCCGCAAGGAGAAGTGGGGCCTCATCATCTACGACGAGGTCCACCTCCTTCCCGCTCCCGTCTTCCGCGTCGTCGCCGAGATACAGGCGGTGCGCCGCCTCGGCCTCACCGCGACGCTCGTCCGCGAGGACGGCCGCGAGGAGGAAGTCTTCAGTCTCATAGGCCCGAAGCGCTACGACGTGCCCTGGAAGGACCTCGAACGCCGCGGTTTCATCGCCGAGGCCTACTGCCGCGAGATCCGCGTGCCCTTGCCCGAGGATGAGCAGCTGCGCTACGCCGTCTCCGAGCCCCGCGACAAGCATCGACTCTCCGCGGAGAACAGCGCGAAGTACGAGGCCGTGCGCGAACTCGTCGCAAACCACCCCGACGATCCCATACTCGTGATCGGCCAGTTCCTCGATCAGCTCGGTCGTCTCGCTAAAGAGCTCAACGCGCCCCTCATCACCGGCAAGACGCCCAACCCCGAGCGCGAGCGCATCTATTCAGATTTCAAGGCAGGTCGTTCTCGCGTCATTGTCGTGTCCAAAGTGGCCAACTTCGCCATAGACTTGCCCGACGCCTCGGTCGCCATCCAGGTCTCGGGCTCCTTCGGTTCCCGGCAGGAAGAGGCCCAGAGGCTCGGCCGAATCCTCAGGCCCAAGGCGCGCAACTCGTACTTCTACTCCCTCGTCTCGCGTTTCACCGTCGAGGAGGAATTCGCTGCCAACCGTCGCAAATTCCTCACCGAGCAGGGCTACCGCTACCATATCGAGGCATGGGAATGAGGGAGGGCTCGGCATGACCGAGGGCTCTGTCCCCAAGCCTGGCCCCGCGGACTGGTCGGCCGCCCTCCTCACTTCCAGCTCCGAGGCCCTCCTCAGTGCCGTGCGAAACTACATAGGCCCGGTGAAGACGCCCTTCGACAAGCGCGACCTTATCGGCAAGCTCGAAGCTTTTCTCCGCCGGCCCGAGACACGGCAGTCCATTTTTTCTCTCCTCGATCAGCTCGACTGCAAAATCCTCAGCTCCTCGCTCCTTGTTGGGCCCGTCTCCGAACAGTCGCTTAAAGAGCTTTTTTTAGGCGAAATACCCCTTTTTGAGCTAGGCGTGCGCCTATCGAATCTCTTCGATCGGTTACTCCTTTTCCGCTATCAGGTCGGCGGGCGTCGGTATGTTGCGATTAATCCATTATTGGAAAGTGAACTAACTGACAGAATACTGAAGCCGGCCGCTCTGTTCGGCACTTCCGGCAGCGTCATTGGCGGCGCTGGAGGGACAGACCCTTCAGTGGCCGATGCCAAGGCGGCCGTCGCCCTTTTCTGCTTCCTCTTCCATGCACCCCTGTCCATGCGAAAGACCGGAGTCCTCACTAAGCGGGCCGCCGAGCGCGCTGCCGCTCTCTTGCCCGAGCTCGCGTCCTCGGACGGGGACAGGCCCGGCGTGCTCGCCCGAGCCCTCTCCGCGGTCGGGGTCCTGCCTTCGAGCGAGGACGAAGGCCGCGCCCCCGACCGCGAAGCTTTCGCCGAGCTCCTTATCGAGTGGGGCGAGGATCTACCGTACTATCTCGCTTCTCGCCTGGCGGGGGAGTTCGAGGAGGGACAGAGTTCAAGCGCCTCCCTCGTTGCCCAGCCCGAGTCGGCGGGCGTCGATGGCGGCGGCGGAGGCGCCGCGCGTCAGTGCGCAATGGTTCTGGCCGGAGCCCTCGAGGGCCTGCCGGCAGGTTGCATGGTCGCCCGTCCCGCCCTCGGCCGCTGGCTTCGCCTCGTGGCCAAGCGTTCTCGTCTCGCTGCCGTGCCTTCGGGCGCGGTCGCCGCCCTGGAGGCTCTCGGCATAGTGACTCAGCAGGGCGGTTCCATGGTCCTGGCCTTGCCGAAGAGGACTGGCGGGAACTCTGTCCCCGGGGAGCGTAAGCGCGGCGTTCTCGTGGTCGAGGGGACGCATGCCCTTCATCTTATGCCCGAGGCCAGTCTCGAGGAGCGGCTCTTCATCGGCTGCGTCGCCCGGCCTTCCGCCATCGGAATGGTCTGGAGCTTCGAGCTCGATCGGGACACGGTGCGCCGCGCTTTCGCCTCCGGGCTTACGGCGAAAGAGATCCAGTCTCGCTTCGTCGCTCTGTCGGGGACCGAGCTGCCGCAGAGCTTCGTGTTTTCGCTGTCGGCGTGGGAAGAAGAATATCGTTCCCTCCGCCTGTACCGAGGCTTCGTCCTCGTGGCAGACGAGCGTCAGCGGCCGATCATAGAGCGCTCCGCGGCCCTCGGCGCTCTGGTGGCCGAAAGCCTCGCCCCCGGCGTCTATTTCCTGTCGGCAGCTTCGGTCGAGGAGGCGGAAGCCGCCCTCTCGGCCGCCGGGCTCGAGGCGCCGCCTCTGACCCTCGGCTCCGGGGCATACGGGCCCGCCTACGCCGCGGCCGGCGCGGGGTCCAAGGATTCGCCGGCGCGCGAGCGGATTGAAGCGATCGGCAGTCTCGTATCCCTGCCTTCAGCTCTCTCGGAAACGGCTGACGACGTCTCTGTCCCCATGAAAACGGATCCTGAGCCGCGGTTGGCCGAGTTGCGTCGCTGCCTCGCGGCCTCTTCGCGCAGCGAAGAATCTCGCCGCGAGATCGCGGACCGTATCGAGCGTCGCCTCGTGCTCACCGAGCGGCAGATCTCCGAGTCCGACCCCCATCCCGAGCGCCTCGAGGCGAGCGGTCTCGACTACATGGGCAAGGTGCGCGTCGTCGAGCGCGCGCTCCGCTCGGCCGGCGACCGGCTCGAGGTGCTCTACCGCCTGCCGGGCGAGGAGCCCGTGCGGGCCCTCCTCAGGCCGGTCAAGCTCGACAAGAACGACAAGGGGCTCGTCCTCGAGGCCGAAGACCTCGGAACGGGCGGCCCCGCCCGCGTGCCTCTGGGTGCCGTCAGTACGGTGCGGAGGCTTCGCGCATCCCTATTTGGAGAAGATCAATGAGACAAATGAAGAAAGAAGACTCTGGCTACAAAGAAGAGTCGGGCTATCAGCAGCAGCTGAAGCTGGCCGTCCTCGTCGACGCGGACAATACCCAGGCGTCCATCATCGAGGGCCTCCTCGCCGAGGTGGCCAAATACGGCGTGGCGAGCGTGAAGCGCATCTACGGCGACTGGACGAGCACGAACCTCCGCTCGTGGAAGGACAAGCTCCTCGAGTTCGCCATCCAGCCCGTGCAGCAGTTCTCGTATACGACCGGCAAGAATTCGACCGACAGCGCGATGATCATCGACGCGATGGACCTGCTGTATACCGAGAACCTCGACGGCTTCTGCATCGTGTCGAGCGATTCGGACTTCACGCGCATAGCTATGCGCCTGCGCGAGGACGGCAAGATGGTCCTAGGCTTCGGCCAGCGCAAGACGCCCAAGCCCTTCGTCGCCGCCTGCGACAAGTTCATCTACACCGAGATCCTGCGCGAGAGCGAGGAGGAGCGCGAGGCCTCCGGCGGCCGCGAGGAGAGGCCGAAGCCCGTAGTCGGCGACCTCAAGCTCGACCGCAAGGCCGCCGCCCTCATGCGAGCGGCCGTCGAGGACGCCGCCGACGAGTTCGGTTACGCGTACCTCGGCGCGGTCGGCACCTACATCATGAACCGGCAGCCCGAGTTCGATCCGCGCAACTACGGCTTCCGCAAACTCGGCGACCTCATCAAGGCCTCGGGCCTCTTCGACGTGGACGAGAGGGCGAGCCCGAACGACCAGGGCAAGCAGATATTCCTGCGCACGAAGCAGAAGGGGCGATGAGCGACGCCGATCCGGACATCCTCGGAACGTCGACTTTCAAGTTCCGCCGCGCCGGAGAGGGCGACCTGGAGGCCATCGTCGCTATGCGGATCGAGTTCGAGCGCGCGAGCCGCGACTCGGGCTCGCTCGACGAACAGGCGCGCCGCAGCGAGCTGCTCTCCCTCTTCGGCCGCGACCTGTCCTCCGGGACGCTCCTTGCCTGGCTGGCCGAGGAAGGCGGCCGCCCCGTCGCGCAGGCCGCGCTGCGACTTCGCGGCGACTCGGGCGAGCTCTTGAACGTCTACACTGCCCCTGACTTCAGGCGGCGCGGCCTGGGCTCGGCCCTGGTGGACATGGCCCTCGCCGAGGCCGATAAACTCGGCCTTAGGCGAGTGACGCTCCAACCTACAGAGGACTCGCGCCGCATCTACGAGCGAAGGGGTTTCCGGGGCGGCTCGCGCTCGATGTCACTAGTTCTCCCCCGCCCGCCCGTCCCGAGCGTATAGGCTTAAGAGCCGGTCGAAGGCGTCCATGCATTTGTGGAGCCCTAAGATCAGGGCGGGCATCGCCGCGAGGCCGACGATCGTCGCTATGGCGAGAGCTATCGCCCCGTAGTTCGTCATCACCGCGGCCCTGTAGAAGATCCAGATGCAGAGCGGCAGGAAGGGAATCGCCGTCGCGAGCCCGGGAACGTAACCGCCAAAGCGCACCGCCATGCCGATATGGACGATGAGATGCAGCGTAAAGCCGGCGAAGAAAGCGAACCATGCGAGGTAATTCCCCGTCAGGCACGAGATCAGCGCGATCCCCGAGAACAGGACGAACTCGATCTCCACGGCGAGGGAGAAGGACGCTGTGGAGGCGAAGGCCGCGTAGGGCGCTCTCTTACCGAGCACCTCGGACAGGCGTCGCTCGTTGCGCTTTCTCCAGGCGCCGACAAGAACGATCTCCTCGAAGTCGTGCACCATAAAGATGACCGGAAAAAGCCAAGCTAGTGCGCTCATTGCGTTCATGGTATCTCCTTGCGCTTTACTGTCGCGCGTGTGACAGTGCGAGGCGAACATATTTTAATCGCGGACGTGGGGCAACGTTTCGTCGCGATTTGCCGCATTTCGTGGTAGCCCGAAGACCCTGGCCGCGTTCTCTCTTCCGATTCTCTCGAGCTCCCCGATGAGTTTTTTCCCAGGTCTTGCCTTGTTCTTCACTTCGATCGCGAACTGGTTCATCGAGAAGTGGTTGAAGGCCCAGACGCCGCCTAGGTCGGCCTCCTTTGCCCGAGCCATGCGCCCTGACAGTTCGTTTCGGTAGACCTCGAAGAGGCCGCCTTTGCGCAGCTCGCCTAAGCCTGACACCCACAAGACCGGCCAGGTTCCTTTTTCCCCGCCGCGCTGGTTTTCGAGGAGCGCCGCGTAGAGGCGCCAGGCGAGATCGGCCATCGCGGCCTGGCTCCCCGCGAGGAGGGCCTCTAGCCGCTCGCGGTGTATTCCTGCATGCTTTTTCAGCAGTTTGAGCTCCGCGGTCTTGGGCGTATGCACCGGGGTTTTATTGAGTATGAGGACCTCGCGCCTGAAATCCAGATCGAGCTCGCGCTTAAACCAGCCTTCGGCGAGCTTGCCCGATTGCCCGACGAGGTAGCGGTTGTTCGCGGCCAGCTGCTCGTTCTTGCCCGGGTTGTCCGCGACGAGGACTATCTTGATTCCCTCGTCGTCGGGGCCTATGTCGTCCAATGCGCGGTTGTAGACGACGCTCGTCTCTACGCGGTAGTCGTCGTAGCCCATTTCGGCCCGGACCTTCTCCTGAACATCGGCCAGATAGCCGTTTTCGGCGCTCCACGCATCGACCAGGTTCCGGAATTCCTTCCTCGCCGTGTCGATTGCCACATAGGCTTTCTTCTGCATTCCTCCATGATCTCCCGGCTTGGTTCGGAGGGGCAAGTACCGGTCGGCCTACGCGGCGAGTCCTATGTATTTTACTTGATATAAAGCAATATGACGCTTCGCTATGGATAATCATAGGCACTATGTGGTAAGCTAAGGGTGGATAGATGGTGCTCGTATGTCCGGTGGCTGAGAAAAGGTACAAGTGACGTATTTCTCCCAGCGCCGGGTTGAAGTAAGATCTTGTAGGAGGAACTATGAAGAGATTATTAGGCCTGCTTATTGTAGTGGCAGGTGTTGTGGCGCTCGCTGGATGCAATGTTTCCATCAATACTACGGGAACGATCTACGGGGAATTCAGTTATCCTTCCGGCATGTCTACCTATTATTTGTCTTTGGCCGGTTTCCCGAGCGGTGCGCTCGTTCCTAATAACTACTATACTATCAGCGCAGGGACCTATAATGTCTATTATACGCTGGAGGACTACCTGTCGCCGACTCTCGGAACTATCTACTACCCTGGCTATTCAGGGACTGGGGATTCCTCTTCCAACTATTATTGGCTCTCTCAATATTCAGTGAGCGCGGCCAGTAGTGGCGACAAGCATTTTCAGCTCTATCTCGGGACAAGTGGCATGACTACGACCGGCGATGCCACAGGGTCTAGCACTTTATTGGGTCAGGCCCTCAAGCCTAAGCTCGGCACTACGACCGTCACAAAGGACGGAGTGACCATCACGATCACGAACGAGATTGTCCAGCTGACCGATGCCCAGAAAGCGGCGCTTCAGAAGAATACTATCAAGCAATAGTAATTCAGGCTGTCTGATAACTCGGTTAGTCATCAGACAGCCTCCGCAATTTCTCGGTTTTCGAGTTTTTTATACAAATTAAACCTCGAAAACCTGCGAAATTGCGACATTTTGGAAGCTGTCCCATAACTTCCTGAGTTATGGGACAGCCTCAATTTTTAGGAAATGCGTATAAGCGCCCGCGGTCAGCTCGGCCGCGGGCGCTCGTTTTTCCAATCTCCCCGCCGCGATGAGTCCCTGTCAATTCTGGCCTGCGGGCAATACTTATTGAAAACTCGGGATTTTCAATAAGTAAATTCGGAATTCATAAGTTGAAAATTCGGGATTTACTTATTGAGAATTCCGGTAAATCAACTTGAGAATTTCTCCGGAACAAATTGATCTTCCCGGCGGAATAGACCGGAAGTACCGCTTGCGCCGCCTGAGAAGAGGGCACTTACTTGAAATACTTCAAGAAGCTTCCGTAGCCTTCGCGCTCCATATCCGCGAGAGGCACGAAGCGGAGAGCCGCCGAATCCATGCAATACCGCAAGCCCGTCGGGGCAGGGCCATCGTCGAAAACATGACCCAGATGCGAGTCGGCGTAGCGGCTGCGCACTTCGTCGCGGACCATTCCAAGGCTGTCGTCGAGCTTCACGATCACGTTAGTTGGCACCAGCGGCCTGGTAAAGCTCGGCCAGCCGGTGCCCGATTCGAACTTGTCGCGGGAGCTGAATAAGGGCTCTCCGGATACTATGTCGACATAGATGCCGTCGCGATGATTATCGAAGTATTCGTTGTGGAACGGCGGTTCGGTGCCGTCGTGCTGCGTCACGTCGAATTGCATCGGGCTCAGGCGCTTCTGCAGTTCGGCCTTGGGTGGTTTCATATAGCCTCCCTTGGATACCGAAGGAGGAGCCCCTGGATCGAGCAGCGCCGGGGCTCCCCATACGCGGGAGAAGAACTCGTCCCGACCTGAATTGACGCGGTAGTATTCGTAGGCTGCCGGGTTTTTGCGCGCGTACTGTTGGTGGTACTCCTCTGCCGGCCAAAACTTGGGGGCGGGGCTGATGGCTGCGACGATGGGCCTGCCGAAAACCTTGGTCTTGTCGAGTGCGTTTTTCGAGGCCTCGGCGACGGTCCGCTGAGAATCGTTGGAGTAGTATACGATCGGCCTATACTGCGGGCCGCGGTCGACGAATGCGCCGTTCGGGTCCGTCGGATCGGTGTGGTGCCAATAGGCGTCAAGGAGCTCGGCGTAGCTAACTTTGGAAGGATCGAAGCTCACGAGCACGGCCTCGACATGGCCGTTTTCGGCGTAGTTCTCGTAGGTCGGGTTCGCGGTCTTGCCGCCCGCGTAGCCCGCCCTGGCTGAAATCACGCCATATACTTTCTCGAAGGCGGATTCCAGGCTCCAAAAACATCCACCCGCGAAAAGAGCAGTGTCGGTGTCCATTGCCATGGCCTTCGCCATGACAGGTGTGGAAAGAATTACTGCAGTCAATATAGCCGCTATCGCACAGCGCTTTGTCATACTTCCATCCTCCGGCGCCCCGAGGCGCCGATACATCATCCGAAGGTGAAGGCGAATAGCCGGAGGCTTCCGTTCACCTCGAGTTTGAGTACATGAGCCCCTTCTTGGGGGAGGCCCACGACATGATAAAGCCTGCTTGCATCTGGTTTCGCGACACCATCGTGAAAGTCGGCGGTATCGGGAGCCGTCGCGCCGTCAAGGTAGGCAGCAATGCTGCCGCCGCCGTTCACTGGTTCCGCGACGAGGTACACGTCCTTGGCGTCAAAGCCGAGCCACAGGACGCCCGCGCCTTGCGAAGCGATATACTGTCCCGCAATGGTCCATGTCCCTTGCAGATTCCACTCGCCTTGCGCAGGCGTCCGCGCGGGGCGGTACACGAGCGCTCTGTCCGGTATGATATTCACCGCAGAAGCGAAGCCCTTTCCTCTTTCGTAGCCGAGGTAGGTTTCCGAGGTGAGCGCCGCGAGTCGAACGGGGGCGGCAGAGACGATATTCCGATCTACGGTCGCTCCTGCTTCCGCCAAGAGTTTCTTGATGACCGCTTCGGACTCGGCGTATTCGCCCTCGCCGAAGTGCCAGTAGCGAACGCGACCCTTCGCGTCTATGAAGTAATGGGCGGGCCAGTACTTGTTGCCGTAGGCCTTCCATTGGGAATAGTCGTTGTCCTGGACGACCGGCCAGGTCACTCCGAGATCGCGCATCGCGCGGGAAACGTTGGCCGAGACCTTCTCGAAGGCGAATTCCGGCGAGTGCACTCCGATGATTACGAGGCCCTTGTCCTTGTAGGCATCGTACCATGCCTTTAGATACGGAATCGTGCGGATGCAATTGATGCAGCTGTAGGTCCAGAAATCCACGAGCACGACTTTGCCGCGAAGGGTCTCGAGCTTAAGAGGGGCCGAGGGGAAGGGAATCCCCGTTGTGGGCGCACCGGTGTTGAACCATGGCCCTCCTGTGACGAAGGAAGGTGCAGCCCCATAGTCGGCAAGGCTTTCTGAGCTTAGCGAATCGCCTGGCGCTCCCGAGAATACAGAGTCGGTCATTGCGGCGGGATTCAAGGCATGGCTAGTAGTCGATAGACTCCTGGCCGCAAGGGCCGATTGTACAGGCGCCAGATTTTCGATAGCCGTCAGTCCCGTGCCATAGGACGGGAAGGCTCTCAGCACGGCAGTTTGAACCTGTCGGTCCCACTGGAAGACGAGGGCTACGCCCATGAGGATCATGACTGCTCCGAAGACCCTCTGGATGTTTCCCGCGTTCCTGGAAAGGGCGGGGACCTTAGCGATAAGCGCGCGGCCTCCCATCATTATGGCGAACATGGGGACGGCGGTGCCTAATGTGTAGGCCAAGGTGACGACTATGGAGCCGCCATCCACCTTTTGAGTAAGCGCAAGGCTGATGACCGAAGCCATTATCGGTCCGACGCAGGGAGTCCATACGAGGCCAAGGCTCAGACCGACAGGAATGCCGCCCCAGAAGCCTGCTTTTGATCTTGAGGGAGGGCGCCCGGCGCCCATGCCGCCGCCTCGCGACGCGAGGCGCGAGACCGCGGTATCGAAGCCGTCATGCAGCTTCGGCACGAGCATCACGATCCCGAACAGGACTATCAAGATAATGGCGACATAGCGCATCGCGTCCGCCGGCACGCCCAGAGCCTGGACGATGGCCGAAAGAGCCAGAGTGAAGAAAGTGAAGCTGACGACGAATCCTGATATCACGCCGAAGGGGCGGGCCCTCCCGCCTGAGCTTCCTCCGGCGAGCACGATCGGCAGGACGGGCAGGATGCATGGCGAGAGGATCGTGATCACGCCAGAAACGAAAGCAAAGGCGAGAAGTACTATCATATGCCTCTCCTGCCTCGGTTGGGCGAGATTCTTAAGGATTTACCATCACACTTCATTCATTTAATATATATGTTGCATTACATATAAGTAAAATTATATACTCAATAAATATAGAAGGGGACTTACCGCCTTCTCTGCTTGTCTCTCCACCGCATTTCTCCTATGCTTCCCCCTCGTATGTCCGACGAAATGCCGCAAGCGGCGACTCCTGGCAGGCCTTCCGGTTCTTCCTCCAAGATGCTGCGCGAAGGCGGGAAACTTTCCATCCTGACCTTGGCCTCCCGCGTCCTCGGTCTTTTCCGCGAGATGACGAAGGCCGCCTTCATGGGCACAGGCTGGCTCGCCGATGTCTTCGGCGTCGCTTTCACTCTGCCCAATTTCTTAAGGCGTCTTTTTGCCGAGGGCTCGATGACCGCGGCCTTCATCCCGACCTTCACAGGCTATCTCGCGGAGGGCAAGGACGAGGAGACGAAGGACTTCCTCTCGGCGACTTTCACGGTGCTCGTCTTTTTAGTCGGCGTCGTTGTCGCCTTGGGCGTCGCCTTCGCTCCCGCTCTCGTCAGGCTTTTCGTCTCGGACCACTATGACGAAATGGCCCTCCTCACGCAGATCATGTTCCCGATGCTCGCCCTGGTGGCCGTCGCCGCTTTCCTGCAAGGCATCCTCAACTCGATCGGAGTCTTTACGCCCTCGGCCATGGGGCCGATTCTATTCAATGTCTGCTGGATAGCGGTGCCGTATCTTCTGGGCAGTCTATTCGGCAACCCCGCCCGCGCCATGGCGGTGGGCGTGACGATCGGCGGGGTCGCTCAGGCTCTCTGCCAGCTTCCCGCGGTGCTCAAGGCCGGCTACCGCTTCGGCTTCGTCAGCCTTAAAAAGGCCTTTCGCAATCCAGGCATGAGGAAGGTCTTCGCCCTCATCGGTCCAACGATCGTGGGCATGGCGGCCTATCAGATCAATATCTTCGTGTCGACCTACCTCGCCACGAGCGCGGGGGAAGGCTCGGTGGCGGGCCTGCAGTACTCGCTCAGGCTCCAGGAGCTTGTCCTCGGGGTCTTCGTCATCTCCTTGGGCACCGTTCTCCTCCCGGATCTGGCCGGATCAGCCCGCGGCGAGGATTGGGCCTCCTATTCGAGCAGCCTGGGCCGTGGCCTCAAGGCTATGCTCCTTATTACATTGCCTGTCTCCGCCTATTCGATGCTCGTGGGCGAGGATATCGTGACTCTTCTTTTCCGTTATAAGGAGTTCGGTTCCGCCTCGGTGCGCCTCACTTCGAATATTTTTTTCTGGCATATGTCGGGCCTGGTCTTTATAGCCATGAATCGAGTCATGGCCCCCGCTTTCTACGCTCGCAGGGACACGAAGACGCCGACCTGGGGCGGCCTCATTTCGGTCGCGGTCAATGTCGCCTTGGCTTTTATTCTTGTGGGGGGCATGAAGGCGCCGGGCATCGCCTTGGCTCTCTCCGTCGCGAGCGCGGTCAATATGACAGTTCTCATAGTCGCCTTGGCTCGGGCCAGGATCCCTGGAACGGGCGCCGCTCTCGAGGAGGCGGGGCGCTACGCCCTTAAGCTTCTTCTGTTTTCGGCCCTGGCTGCCGTCCCCGTCTACTTCGCCAAGCCTCTCCTTGTCGTGTTTTTCAAGGGGTGGAACGCTAATCTGGCGGCCGCTTGCTCTCTTGTAATCACTTCCCTCGCTTTTGGCGGGATTGGCGCAGCCCTCCTCGCCTTGAACAAGGATGAAATGGCCGGTATACTAATAAGTGCTTTCCGTCGTAAGCGTTCACATTAAGTGTATGCAATTTTCGTGCCTCGGCTCAAGTTAGTATTCCGCGCGGCTTGACAAGAGACCGCGCGGAGTGCTATGGTTCCGACGCTTCGCGATTTGCCCTTGTAGCTCAGTCGGTAGAGCATATCCATGGTAAGGATAAGGTCAACGGTTCGATTCCGTTCGAGGGCTCTCGAATAATCAATGAGGGTCAAGCCTGCGAGGCGGGTAATTCATTATAGGCAATGGCGCTTTTCGCCTTGCCTAAAGGATCGGGTATGGCTGCCAAGAAACAGAATAGCGAGATAATCGCTCTCGCATGCACAGAGTGCAAGCGCCGCAATTATACGACCACGAAGAACCGCAAGACGCAGACTGAGAAGCTCGAGCTTATGAAGTACTGCAAGTGGGATCGCAAGCACACGCTGCACAAGGAAACCAAGGTAAAGTGAGCGCCTGGCGCAACCGGCGCCAGGTCGAAGCGAATGGTAAACTGGAGCCCGGCGCAACGGCGCCGGGTCGAAGAAGAATCGGAGTTTCGCCGCTACCCGGCGAAACTCCGAAAGCAATCCGAACGAAACTTTCAAAGTTTCGTTCGGATTGCTTAGGCCAGTAGCTCTAATGGTAGAGCGCCGGTCTCCAAAACCGGATGTTGAGGGTTCGAGTCCTTCCTGGCCTGGTTTTTTGATAGAAGGAGCCGCTCATGAAGAAGATTATTCAGTTCTTCAAGGATAGTTATGCGGAGCTCCGCAAGGTCGTATGGCCTACTAAAGAAGACGTAGTCGCTTCCACGAAGGTGGTCCTCGTCTCCACCGTCGTAATGGCGATGGTCCTCGGTTTCATTGACTATCTTCTTGTCGTCGGCATCGACGTCTTGTTCCGATAAAGGGTTCGGGGCATAAAGCATGGCCAAGGCCTGGTACGTCCTTCACGTCTACTCGGGGTACGAGAATAAGATCGAGCGCACTATTCGCATGATGCTCGACGTGGGCGATTTGTCAAAGGACATTGTCACCGACATCAAGGTGCCGAGCGAGGAAGTCGTCGACGTCAAGGACGGCAAGAAGCGCACCTCTTCCCGCAAGATCCTTCCCGGCTACATCCTTGTCGAGATGGACCTTCCCGAGTCCGACTGGAAGGCCACGTGCTCCGGCATCAAGAAGATCACGGGTGTCACCGGCTTCGTCGGCGCGACTCAGCACAACAAGCCCCAGCCCATCAGTGCCGAGGAGGCGCGCGGGGTGCTTCAGCGCTCCGGCGAAATCAAGGGAGACCGCGCCGCTCGCACGCGCCAGACCTTTTCTCCCGGCGAGCAGGTCAAGATCATCGATGGTCCCTTCGAGTCGTTCACGGGCTCGATCGAGGAAGTCATTCTCGATAAGTCCAAGCTCAAGGTCATGGTCGGCATCTTCGGGCGCGCTACGCCCGTCGAGGTCGACATGCTGCAGGTGGAGAAGGTTTAGGATCGATCCGAAAAGGCTAGTGAACGCTCCCAGCGTTTCGGTCGGAGCGGGCGCTCATACTGATTCAAGAGGCCTTCCGAGAGGTAACCGACCCTCGGTACGACCAGAGATCATTGCAAAGCGGCGGCGCGAGGCCTTCGGGTTTCGCGAAGCTTCTCATATAGGGGTTTTTACTCCGCAGATGGGAGTTTCGCGAATCGCTTCGCGATTCGCGCGCAGATCGCATTCGCGATCCGCGTACGAAAGCGAAGGGATGTCACGAGACGCTACCCCGCGAGGGACTTGCCGCAAGGCGCTTCCGGTCGCGGGTACACCACGAAAGGAGAAAGGCAAATGGCCAAGAAAAAGGTAACTGCGATCGTCAAGTTGCAGTGCCCAGCGGGGAAGGCGACTCCCGCTCCGCCCGTTGGACCGGCGCTCGGTCCCCACGGCGTTTCCGCGCCCCAGTTCTGCCAGCAATTCAACGAGCGGACTAAGGGCATGGAGGCCGGACTCATCATTCCGGCGATCATCACTGTCTATCAGGACAAGAGCTTCACCTTCATCCTCAAGACGCCGCCCGCGTCCGTCCTCATCAAGAAGGCGCTCGGGATCGAGAAGGGCTCCGGCGTGCCCCACAAGCAGAAGGTAGGCAAGCTCTCCAAGGACAAGCTCGAGGCGATCGCCAAGCAGAAGCTGCCAGATCTTAACGCCAACGACCTCGAGGCCGCGAAGAGGATCATCGCCGGCACCGCCCGCTCCATGGGCGTCGAGACGGAGAAGTAAGCCATGAAGCACGGCAAGAAATACAGCGAGTCGGTCAAGAAATACGACCACGAGAAGGAATACGAGCTCGCCGAGGCTTGCGCCTTGGTCAAGGAGCTCCACTACGCCAAGTTCGACGAGACCGTCGAGGTGCACATCAGGCTCAACCTCAAGAAGAGCCAGTCGGTGCGCGATACGGTCGTCCTCCCCAACCAATTCCGCGGAGAGAAGAAGATCCTGGTCTTCTGCAAACCCGACAAGGAGAAGGAGGCCCTCGACGCGGGCGCCGCGTACGTCGGCTCCGACGAGCTCATCGAAAAGGTGAAGGGCGGCTGGCTTGACTTCGACGTCGCCGTCGCCACCCCCGACATGATGAAGGATGTCGGTAAGCTCGGTATGGTCCTGGGCCGCAAGGGCCTTATGCCCAATCCGAAGACCGGCACGGTCACCTTCGACCTCAAGTCCGCGGTCGCGGAGCTCCGCAAGGGCCGCACCGAGTTCCGCTCGGACAAGTCCAACATCATCCACCTCGCCATCGGCAAGGTGTCCATGGCTCCCGAAGCGGTGTCGGCCAATGTGAACACCCTCCTCGAGGAGATCGATCGCAAGCGTCCCGCCGACGCTAAGGGCGATTTCGTAGGGTCGGTATACTTGGCCTCCAGTATGGGTCCCGGCATCCACGTCGTCCAGGCGAAGAGCGAGAAGAGGTAAGCGCCATGGCAATGCGAGCTAACAAGATCCAGACGGTCAAGGTCGAGGGCCTGACCGACCTCAAGAACAAGATCGGCGACTCCAAGGACTTCATTTTTACCGAGTACCGCGGCCTCACGGTCGAGCAAATCTCGGCCCTGCGCAAGCAGCTCCGCGTTAAGAACGCGGAGTTCCACGTCGTGAAGAACAATTTCGCGCGCATCGTCTTCGAGGAACTCGGTTTCCCGAAGGACGTGGAGCCCGTTCTGGCGGGTCCGACCGCCGTCGCTTTCGCCAAAGCCGACCCCAACGAGATCGCCAAGATCCTCGTCGATTTCGCCAAGGAGGCTCCGAACCTCAAGGTCAAGGCAGCCCTTGTCGACAAGCTCTTCATGAGCCAGTCCGAGATCGAGGCCTTCGCCAAGCTCCCGGGCCGCAATACGCTTCTTTCGATGTTCATGGCGGGGTTGAAGAGCCCCGTCCAGAAACTCGTGTACACTCTCGTCGCGGTCCAGGAGAAGAAAGAGAAGGAAGGCGCCGGTGTCGCACCCGCCGCCGCCAGCCCCGCTGGCGACGCTCCTGCTCCCGCCGCGGAAGCCCCTGCCGCTCCCGCCGCAGAGGCGCCCGCGCAGGCATAAGTTCTTTACGGCATCCAGGCTTCGGAGTAGCTGCCGTTCCTGGTGCCCTCAGAGCGACGCTTTGGGCGTCGCCGGGCCGCCCGTATGGGCCAGGCCAAGCGTTTTCGAAGGAGAAGATAATATGGCAGCTCTTACCAACGACCAGATTCTCGACGCGATCGGCGAGATGAAGATTACCGAAGTCGCCGCCCTCATCAAGGCGATGGAGGAGAAGTTCGGCGTCACCGCAGCCGCCCCCGTGGCCGCCGCCGCCGGCCCCGCCGCCGCGGCCGCCGAGGAGAAGACCGAGTTCACCGTCATCCTCAAGGGCGGCGTGCCGGCCGACAAGAAGATATCGATCATCAAGGAAGTGCGCGCCATCACGGGCCTCGGCCTCAAAGAGGCCAAGGATCTCGTCGAGGCAGGCGACAAGCCCCTCAAGGAGAATGTCTCCAAGGACGAGGCGGAGAAGATCAAGAAGCAGATCACCGCTGCGGGCGGCGCCGTCGAGGTGAAGTGATACGGCTTATCGCCACTTTTATAGTTAAACTCGAGCGGGGCGCGGGGAAAGCGATGCTTCCCCGGTCCCGCGAAGGTTCCGGGACGCGATCGCCCATGCGCGGCGGTCGCGATTATCCCGGGGCCTTCATCGCGTCTTTGCGGCTTAAGCGTAGCGCCTAGGGGGTGACGGATGGCATATAACGAGAAAAAGATCGAGCGCGAGTACGTCGGCAAGGACTTCCAGAACGTAATGGACCTGCCCGACCTCATCGGTATTCAGCTCTCCTCCTACGAAAGGTTCCTCCAGCGCGACAAGTCCCGCGCGGGCGCGGAACTGGACAACGCAGGCCTCGAGGAAGTCTTCCGCTCCACCTTCCCGATCGAGAGCCCCAACGGCGACATGCTCCTCGAGTACGAGCGCTACAACCTCGACGAGGACGCGATGAAGTACTCGGAGCTCGAGTGCAAGATGAAGGGTCTGACCTACGCCGTGCCTCTCAAGGCGAGGATCAACCTGGTCTTCCAGAAGACGGGCGAGATCCGCCAGAAGGAGATCTATCTAGGCGACATCCCGCTCATGACCGACCGGGGCACTTTCATAATCAACGGCGCCGAGCGCGTCGTCGTCTCGCAGATCCACCGCTCGCCGGGCGTCATCTTCTGCCACGAGAAGGGCGTCTACTCCGCGCGCATCATCCCCTACCGCGGCTCCTGGCTCGAGTTCGAGGTGGACTCGAAGAAAGAGCTCATCTACGCGAAGATCGACCGCAAGAAGCGCATCCTGGGCACCATGTTCCTGCGCGCCCTCGGCTTCGAGAGCCGCGAGGACATCATCGCCGCCTTCTACAAGGCCGAGACGGTCACGCTGTCCACCGACCGCGACCTAAAGGAGAAGGCCATCAACCGCGTGCTCGCCAAGGCTGTCAAGGTCGAGGTGAACGGCGAGAAGAAGAAGCTCTACCGGGCCGGCGACAAGCTCCACCTCCACGACGTCGACGAGCTCATCAGCCTCGGCGTGACCACGGTCGACGTCATCGACTTCGAGCACCCGGACGGCCTCCACTTCGACATGGTCCTCAACTGCTTCGAGCGCGAGGACATCAAGCTCGTCAAGGAAGACCCGGACCAGGACGAGCCTTACAAGGCCGACGCCCTCGCGGCGGTCTATACGACCCTCATGCCCGGCGAGCCCATCACCGTGGAGAACGCCGAGCGCGATCTCAATAACATGTTCTTCTCCGGTCGCCGCTACGACCTCGGGCGCGTCGGCCGCTACAAGCTCAACAAGAAATTCGACTACTCGGTGCCCATCAAGGATTTCACGCTCGTCCGAGACGACGTGATTGCCACGATGAAGTACCTTATGAACGTCTACTACGGCGTCGCCAACGTGGACGATATCGACCATCTGGGCAATCGCCGCGTGCGCTCGGTCGGCGAGCTCCTCGCCAATGTCATGAAGAGCGCCTTTGGCCGCATGGAGAGGATCGCCAAGGAGCGCATGAGCCTGAAGGAGACGGACACGATCCGCCCCCAGGACCTCGTCTCCATAAAGCCCATCGTGGCCGCGATCAAGGAGTTCTTCGGCTCGAGCCAGCTCTCCCAGTTCATGGACCAGGTCAACCCGCTCGCCGAGCTCACCCACAAAAGGCGCTTGAACGCCCTAGGCCCCGGCGGCCTCTCGCGGGACCGCGCTGGCTTCGAGGTCCGCGACGTCCATTACACGCACTACGGGCGCATGTGCCCGATAGAGACGCCGGAAGGGCCGAACATCGGCCTCATCGTGAGTCTCGCGACCTACACGACGGTCAACGAGTACGGCTTCCTCGAGAGCCCATACCGCAAGGTGGAGAACGGCAAGGTCACCAAGGATATCGAGTACCTCTCCGCGATGGACGAGGACAAGTACTACGTCGCGCAGGCGAGCGCCAAGATCGACAAGAGCGGCAACTTCCTCGAGGAGCAGGTCTCCTGCCGCCATCAGGGCGACTATACGACCCGCCCCGCCGCCGAGCTGCAGTACATGGACGTCTCGCCCAAGCAGATCATCTCGATCTCCGCGGCCCTCGTCCCCTTCCTCGAGCACGATGACGCCAACCGCGCCCTCATGGGCTCGAACATGCAGCGTCAGGCCGTCCCCCTCATCTTCACCGAGCCGCCCCGCGTCGGCACGGGCATGGAGCAGAAGACCGCCTACGACTCGGGCGTTCTGCTCAAGGCCCGCCGCGACGGCGTCGTCGACTACGTCGACGCGAACCACGTCCTCGTGAAGCCTGACGCCGACAAGAAGGCGCGCGACGAGTACGTTCTCGTGAAGTATCAGAGGACGAACCAGGACACCTGCTACACCCAGCGCCCGATCGTGAAGAAGGGCGAGAAGGTCGTGAAGGGCCAGGTCGTGGCCGACGGGCCGGCTACCAAGGACGGCGAGCTCGCCTTAGGGCGGAACATCCTCGCCGGCTTCGTGCCCTGGAACGGCTACAACTACGAGGACGCCATCCTCATCTCCGAGCGCGTGGTCAAGGAGGACATGTTCACCTCCATCCATATAAAGGAGTTCCAGACCGAGGTCCGCGAGACCAAGCTGGGACCAGAGCGCATAACGCGCGACATCCCGAACACGAGCGAGAAGAGCCTGGACAACCTCGACTCCGAGGGCATCATCCGCATCGGAGCCAAGGTCAAGGCCGGCGACATCCTGGTCGGCAAGGTCACTCCCAAGAGCGAGACCGAGACAACCCCTGAGTTCAAGCTCCTCAACTCGATCTTCGGCGAGAAGGCCAAGGACGTCCGCGACTCTTCCTTGCGCGTGCCGCACGGTATCGAGGGGACGATCATAGATGTGCAGCGCCTGAAGCGCTCCGCGAACGACGACCTCTCCCCGGGCGTCGAGGAAGTCGTGAAGGTCCTCATCGCCGCCAAGCGAAAGCTCAAGGAAGGCGACAAGATGGCCGGCCGCCACGGAAACAAAGGCGTCGTCGCCCGCGTCCTTCCGCAGGAGGACATGCCCTACCTCGAGGACGGCACGCCGCTGGATATCTGCCTCAATCCCCTCGGCGTCCCTTCGCGAATGAACATCGGCCAGATCATGGAGACCGAGCTCGGGTGGGCCGCCTCGAACCTCGACGAGTGGTACTCCTGCCACGTCTTCCAGTCCCCGAGTCAGGAGCAGATCGAGGAAAAGCTCAAGAAGGCGGGACTTCCGCCGAGCTGCAAGGTCCGCGCGCACGACGGCCGGACCGGCGAATACTTCCAGAACGCGATCACTGTCGGCGTGGTCTACTTCCTCAAGCTGCACCACCTCGTCGACGATAAGATGCACGCGCGCTCCACCGGCCCCTACAGCCTCGTGACGCAGCAGCCCCTGGGCGGCAAGGCCCAGTTCGGCGGCCAGCGCCTGGGCGAGATGGAGGTCTGGGCGCTCGAGGCCTACGGCGCGGCGAACACCCTGCAGGAGCTCCTGACGATCAAGTCGGACGACATGACCGGACGCGCCAAGGTCTACGAGGCCATCGTGAAGGGCGAGCCCCACACGGCGGCCGGCATACCCGAGGCCTTCAATGTCATGGTGCAGGAGCTGCGAGGCCTTGCCCTGGATATCCGCGTGTACGACGCGAAGGGCAAGCAGATCGCCCTGACCGAGCGCGACGAGGACATCATCAACAAGCAGGGTGCCTTTTGAGCTTCCGCTGTGCGGAGGCTCAAATTCGCAGTTCGCTTCGCGAACTGCTAGGTATCCGGGCATAAACCCGGTTATCGAGGGAGATACAGCATGCGAGACATTCAGGATTTCGATAGCATAATGATCCGCCTCGCCAGCCCGGACATGATCAGGGCCTGGTCCTACGGCGAGGTGAAGAAGCCCGAGACCATCAACTACCGCACGCTGAGGCCCGAGAAAGACGGCCTTTTCTGCGAGCGCATCTTCGGCACGACCAAGGAATGGGAGTGCTACTGCGGCAAGTTCAAGTCCATCCGCTACAAGGGAGTCATCTGCGACCGCTGCGGCGTCGAGGTCACGCATTTCAAGGTGCGCCGCGAGCGCATGGGCCACATCGAGCTCGCCTCCCCCGTATCGCACATCTGGTTCTACCGCTCGGTCCCCTCCCGCATGGGCCTTTTGCTCGACCTGCCGGTCGCGGCGCTGCGCTCGGTCCTCTATTACGAGAAGTACATCGTCATCGATCCAGGCGACACCGACCTCAAGAAGCAGCAGCTGCTCACCGAGGAAGAGTGGTACGAGGCCCAGGACCGCTACGGCGGGGCTTTCACCGCGGGCATGGGCGCGGAGGCCATCCGCAGCCTGCTCGAGCAGATAAACCTCGACGAGCTCGCCGCGGAGCTCCGCGTGAAGATGATCGAGAAGGGCCCGAAGTCCGATAAGCGACTCTTGAAGCGCATCGAGATCTGCGAGTCCTTCCGAAACTCCGACAACAAGCCGGAGTGGATGGTCCTCGACGTCATCCCGGTCATTCCCCCGGAGCTGCGGCCGATGGTCCAGCTCGACGGCGGCCGCTTCGCCACCTCCGACCTCAACGACCTCTACCGCCGCGTCATCAACCGCAACAACCGCCTCAAGCGCCTGATGGCGCTCAACGCGCCCGATATCATCATCCGCAACGAGAAGCGCATGCTCCAGGAAGCCGTCGACGCCCTCTTCGACAACTCGAAGAAGAAGCGCGTCGTGAAGGGCGCTTCGAACAGGCCCCTCAAGTCCCTGTCCGACATGCTCAAGGGCAAGCAGGGCCGCTTCCGGCAGAACCTCCTTGGAAAGCGCGTCGACTATAGCGGCCGCTCGGTCATCGTCGTCGGTCCCGAGCTCAAGATGTGGCAGTGCGGACTGCCGACCAAGATGGCCCTCGAGCTCTTCAAGCCTTTTATAATGAAGAAACTCGTCGAGAAAGACGTCGTCTACAACATCAAGAAAGCCAAGATGCTCGTCGAATCGGAAACTCCCGAGGTCTTCGCCGTCCTCGACGAGGTCGTGAAGGAGCATCCCGTGATGCTCAACCGCGCGCCTACCCTGCACCGCCTGGGCATCCAGGCCTTCGAACCCTTGCTTGTCGAGGGCAAGGCCATCAAGCTCCACCCTCTCGTGTGCAAGGCCTTCAACGCCGACTTCGACGGCGACCAGATGGCGGTCCACGTCCCGCTCACCAACGCGGCGCAAGCCGAGTGTTGGACCCTCATGCTCTCGAGCCGCAACCTCCTCGACCCCGCGAACGGCAAGACGATCGTCTACCCTTCGCAGGACATGGTCCTGGGCATCAACTTCCTCACCCGCCATAAGAGCGGCGTCAAGGGCGAGGGGCGCCGATACTCCTCTCCCGAGGAGCTCCTTATGGCCTGCGAGTCCAAGTCCTGCGACTACGAGGCCGTCGTCAAGATCCCCGTCGAGCGCAGGCCCGTGTGGTCCAAGTGCGGCGTGGAGACGGTCGTTCCCGCCAACAACGTCGTGGAGACCACGGCCGGGCGCTTCCTCTTCAACGAGGCGATGCCCCCCGAAGTCCCCTACGTCAACTACGCCATGGGCGAGAAGGACATCAGGGCGCTCATCGAGAAGGTCTACAATGCCTCGGGTCCCTTCGTGTCGGTCAGGATGCTCGACGCGATCAAGGACATGGGCTTCAAGTACGCGACCTTCTTCGGCGCGACGATCGGCATGGACGACATAGTCGTCCCGACCGAGAAGCCCGAGATGATCGACGCCGCGAACAAGCAGGTCGACGCGATCCAGAACCAGTACCTCTCGGGCCATATCACCCAGGAAGAGCGCTACAACCGCGTCGTCGAGGTTTGGTCCAAGACGAACGAGGACCTCACTTCCATCATGATGAAGACCCTCGAGAAGGACCGCGGCGGATTCAACAACATCTACATGATGGCCAACTCCGGCGCGCGCGGTAGCCGCAACCAGATCCGCCAGCTCGCCGGCATGCGCGGCCTGATGGCCAAGCCGTCCGGCGACATCATCGAGCTGCCGATCCGGTCCAACTTCCGCGAGGGCCTGTCGGTCATCGAGTTCTTCATCTCGACGAACGGCGCCCGAAAGGGTCTCTCCGACACGGCCCTCAAGACGGCCGACGCCGGCTACCTCACCCGAAGGCTCGTCGATATCTCCCAGGACGTCGTCATCAACGAGGACGACTGCGGCACGATCAACGGCGCCCTTCATACGCCGATCAAGGACGGCGAGGAGATCGTCGAGCCCCTACGCGAGCGCATCGTGGGCCGCTACGCCCTCGATCCGATCCGCCACCCGATCACCGGAGACCTCATCATCGCGGCGAACGAGGAGATCACCGAGGACATCGCCGACAAGATCGACGAGGCCGGCATCGAGGAAGTCACGCTCCGCACGGTCCTCACCTGCGAGGCCAAGCACGGCATCTGCCGCAAGTGCTACGGCCGCAACCTGGCCACCGGCCGCACCGCCGAGATAGGCGAGGCGGTGGGCATCATCGCGGCGCAGTCCATCGGCCAGCCCGGTACGCAGCTGACGATGCGAACCTTCCATATTGGTGGCGCGGCGACCAAGTCTTCGGAAGAGAACCGAATCTATCAGAAGTATCCGACCCTCATCACCGATATCGTGGGAACCTTCGTCAAGATGCCCGAGGGCCGCAGTCTCTTCACCCGCAAGGGCGCCCTCCACGCATGCAAGATCTTCATGAACGTCGAGCTCGGCAAGGGCGACAAGGTCCTCGTGCAGGACGGCCAGCGCATCCTCAAGGGCGACTCAATCGTCCAGAAGGCCGACAAGACCGTGATCAAGGCGACCGATATATCCTACGCGAAGCTCCTCGAGGCCGTAGGCTCCGCGCCGGGGAGGCTGCTCCTCATCGCGCAGGACATGCGTATCGAGATCCGCAACGGCTCCGAAGTCATCGTTAAAAAGGGCGATATCGTCCCGACAAGCGCGACGATCGCGACATTCGACCCCTTCTCCGACCCGATCATCTCAGAGCACGACGGCTACGTCCGCTACGAGGACATAATCCCCGGCTCGACCTTGAAGGAAGAGATCAACGAAGAGACGGGCAACGTCGAGAAGAAGATCACGGAATTCGCCGCAGAGCGCGACTCGAAGCAGCCGCGCATCATCATCACGGACGAGGCGGGCAACGAGATCGTGACCTACTTCCTCCCGGGCGGCGCCTACCTCAACGTCGAGGACGGCGAAGTAGTGAAGGCCGGCCGCACCCTGGCCAAGACGCTCAAGGAGAGCGCCAAGGCCATGGACATCACGGGCGGCCTGCCGCGCGTCGGCGAGCTCTTCGAGGCTCGCAAGCCCAAGACTCCTACGGTCCTCGCTATGGTCTCCGGCACGGTGGCCTTCCGAGGCATCGTCAAGGGCAAGCGCGTCGTCGTAGTCCGCGACATTTTCAGCAAGGAATACAAACACCTCGTGCCGATGGGCAGAAGGCTCCTCGTGCGCGACGGCGACCAGGTCGAGGCCGGCGACATGCTCTGCGACGGCAACAAGAATCCGCACGACATCCTGGCCATCCTTGGCGAAGGTCTCTGCCAGCGCTTCCTCATGGACGAGGTCCAGCAGGTGTACCGGCTCCAGGGCGTAACCATCAACGACAAGCACATCGGCGTCATCATCAGGCAGATGATGAAGAAGGTCGAGATCGTGGCACCCGGCGACACGAAGTTCATCTACGGGCAGCAGATCGACAAGTATAAGTTCCACGAGGAGAATAAGCGGGTCATGGCCGAGGGCGGACAGGCCTCGGTCGCGAGGCCGCTGCTCCTGGGCATCACCCGGGCGTCCCTGAAGATCGACTCCTTCTTCGCCGCGGCCTCCTTCCAAGAGACCACGCGCGTCCTCACCGACGCGGCCATCGCCGGGGCGACCGACGGCCTCAGGGGCCTCAAGGAGAACGTCATCATCGGCCATCTCATTCCCGCGGGCACCGGCATGCGGAAGTACCGCAACATCAAGCTGTTCGACGCGGAGAACGAGGACTTGGACGCCTTCGTCGAGGAGGTGCTCGAGAAGCGCCGCCGCGAGAAAGAGCTTGCGCCTTTGCCGGCGCTCGAGGACAGGGCCGAGAGCGGCGCGGCCTTCGAGGAGGACGAGGTCTTCGAGAACGACGAGGGCTTCGAGGCGGTCGACACCGATACGGACGAGGTCTGAGATAAGGGAAGGTAGAATGACAGCCGTATTGACAGGGTTTTGACTGAAAGGCTATTCTTAGTGTCCTTGCCGGTTTCCGGCGCAGAGTTTGCGGTTTTTAATCGCGTACCAATATATCCGCCAGGGTCATGCTGAGGCCTAGGCAAAACAGGGAGTCGTAAGCATAGATGCCGACGATCAACCAGCTAATTCGCTACGGCCGCACGGCCTCCAAGTGGCGCAACAAAGCTCCGGCACTCGATGAGTGCCCGCAGAGGCGCGGCGTGTGCACCCGCGTCATGACCGTTACCCCGAAGAAGCCTAATTCGGCCCTCCGCAAGGTCGCCCGTGTAAGGCTCTCCAATGGTATCGAGGTCACCGCCTATATTCCGGGCGTTGGCCATAATCTTCAGGAGCACTCGGTGGTCCTCATCCGCGGCGGCCGCGTTAAGGACCTCCCCGGCGTGCGTTACCACATCATCCGCGGCGCGAAGGATACCCTCGGCGTCGAAGACCGCAAGAAGGGCCGTTCCAAGTACGGCGCCAAGCGGCCGAAGGCGTAAAGGGGGAAAGGCATGGGCCGAAAAAAGAAGTCTATCGATCGGGGACATTTGCCCGATCCCAAATACAATTCCGTCATTGTCACCAAGTTCATCTGCCGTATGATGTGGCAGGGCAAGAAGTCCGTTAACACCCGCACCATGTACGATGCGATGGACGCGATGCAGAAGAAGGCCAATGTCCCCGCCCTCGAGATCTTTCTCAAGGCGATCGACAACGCCAAGCCCCTCGTCGAGGTCAAGTCCCGCCGCGTCGGCGGCGCGACCTACCAGGTCCCCGTCGAGATCCGCGATACCCGCCGCGAGGCGCTCTCCATGCGCTGGCTCATCAACGCCGCGCGCTCTCGCTCCGGGAAGGCCATGGCCGACAAGCTCGCCGACGAGCTCCTCGATGCCTACAACAACACCGGCACCGCGGTGAAGAAGAAGGAAGACACCCACAAGATGGCCGAGGCCAACAAAGCCTTTGCGCACTACCGCTGGTAGTCGAAACTCTTGTGAATGCAGCGAGGCCGGTTTTTGCCGGCCTCGTTCTTTTTCGGCGATGTGCGCAAAGGCCCTATTTGTGCGCTGACTAAAACGTCTACTGCCTGATCTTGACCGAGACGCCGCCGAAAATGGCGAGGCCCTCGACCACCACGGTAGGCGCATCGGGATCGTCGACCTCGTTGTTCGTCCGGTCGAAGCCCCCGAAGATCCCGGCGCCTCGGGTAATCACGCGCA